>Ga0102943_1001039_pt1 | contig 17653 bp, 16 predicted proteins | sample SalPonC_black_MG_FD_78174 | JGI IMG/M metagenome (GOLD analysis project Ga0102943, IMG submission 78174) | Salt pond soil microbial communities from South San Francisco under conditions of wetland restoration - Salt Pond MetaG... | ecosystem: Environmental > Aquatic > Marine > Intertidal zone >...
GGTGGTGTGGGAGAGTTTGAATATTCTATTGACGGTCTTAACTTCCAGACGGATTCGAATTTTACCGGGCTTATCGGAGGTACCTATTCTTTATACATATTAGATGATTGCGGAGTAGATACTTTTGAAAATGTTGCCGTAATAAGCGGTCCCGATCCAATTGTTATCGATTCAATTAACGTTACTGATGTAACGACCTGTTATGGCGATAATAGCGGAATTATTGAAGTATTTGGAAGCGGCGGTTCAGGAGTTTTTGAATACTCGGTGGATAACGGAAACACCTACCAGCCAACCAATGAGTTTGTCGATTTACCTGCTGGTTCATATACGATATTAATCAAAGATGATAAAGGTTGTTTGAGTCCGGATAGTACCGTTACCATTAATCAACCCCCGGAATTAATAATCACCGGTTTTGATATCATTGATGCATCAGCATGTAATCCGGACATGACAGGCTCAATAACTGTCCAGGCTACCGGAGGTACCGGTAATTATGATTATGCTGTTGACGGCGGTAGTTTCCAGATTAACAGCACTTTTACAGGATTGGACGTGGGCAGTTATTCATTTATTGTCCGCGATGAAAATGGGTGTGAATCACAGCCGGTAGATACAGCGATTCATATTATTGACCCATTAACGATAACATTTGATTCTGCCAGTATATCATGTAACGGGTTAAATGATGGTGAAATAGCTGTTATCCCGCAAGACGGAACACCAGGATATAACTATGCATGGGAAACCGGAAGTACCGATTCTGTTATTACCGGATTAACAGCCGGATGGTATACCGTTACGGTCACCGATTCTAATATTCCACAAAATTGCGAGGTGGTTGATTCTATAGAAATAACCGAACCGGAGCCATTAGCCATTACGACTAATGCTAAAGATATATTCTGTATCAACAGTAAATCATTAAACAGCGAAAACTCTAATGGTAAAATTAATGTGGATGTTACAGGAGGTACTTCACCCTATACTTATACCTGGATAGGGCCTTCATCTGATACGCTAAATGCAACGTATTATATTACAGATATCGAAGAAGAAGGACCTTATACATTGACAGTAACTGATGCCAACGGGTGTGAAATTATGCTCGATACATCCATCATAGAGAATAATATTTTTGATATCAGCTTTGATGTGGAACTGGAAGATTCTTCTATCTGCTGGAACGAAGAGTTAATTTTTAATATTTCTTCAACCCGGGCTGATACAATTTTTGTTCAGAAATATCAGTTAAACGATGGTAATTGGATAGCTTCTGACTGGTATGTTGAAATTTCCGATGATGAAATGTCCTTTACGGATGAAGAATTAGGCGGAAAAGCAAGATATGATCTTCAGGCTCAAAACGATTATTGTTATGAAGCAATATCAGATATTTCTGTTGACTATTATCCCGACAGGGAATTAATGATTGCCGAAAATGATGATCCGGTAAACGATACAATTATCGTTAAAGGAAATGATGGCCGTTGGTTTGCTCAGGCTCTTGTGAGCGATCCTAATGGATTATTGGTAGAATGGGAACCTGTTGAGGGTATTTCTGCCCCAGACAGTCTGGGTACCTGGATTTCTCCCGGGGAGTCTATGTGGTATGCCATTAAAATAACCACTCTTGAAGGCGATTGTGCCGATCAGGACTCCATTTATGTTACTTATGTGCCTGATATTGATACATACGATGGATTTTCTCCCAATGGGGATGGAATCAATGATTTTTGGTATATCGAAAATATCAATGCCTTTAAAAATAATGTAGTAACCGTATATACCCGCTGGGGAACGAAAGTTTTTGAGCAAAAAGGATATAATAATAATGACTCTAATAAACGATGGGATGGGTCTGCTAAAAACGGAAAACCCATCGGTAGCGGTACTTATTATTACATAATTAATTTAAATGAAGAAGGATTTTCTCCCGTAACGGGAGCAGTAACTATAATGCGATAGTATGAAAAAAATAAGAACACTCATATTTGTAGTATTGTGTCTGGCTTTTGTTGACCAGGCAAAAGGGCAGCAAGTGCCTTTCTATACGCAATATATGTTTAACGACTATCTTGTAAATCCGGCGGTTGCCGGCAGCAACAATTATTTTCAGATTAGAGCTAATTCAAGAATACAGTGGATTGGCATTTCTGAAGCCCCTCGTACAATGAGTGTTTCAGGGTACGGACCTTTTAAAGACAAACCCATGGGCTATGGTGGTTATATTTATAACGATGTAACCGGACCGGAAAGCAGGTTGTCTTTAGGTGGAACTTATGCCTATAACCTCATGATTACTGATATGATGCGCATATCCGGAGGGATTACGGTAGGGCTTATGCAGTATAAACTCGATGGGACAAAAATTAATATTGGCGATCAGGTAGGATATGATCCCGCTTTTTCGGAGGGGGTGGAATCTAAAATAATACCCGATGCAAGTGCCGGAATCTATTTGTATTCTACCTACTATTATGTGGGAATATCCGCACATCAGCTGTTGGGAAATAAATTTAATTTACACGGCGAGCTGGATTCTGTTGATACCGACATGGGGATTAACCGATTAAAACAACACTTATATCTTGCCGGAGGATATCATGTTATTTTAAACAGGGATTTTGTTTTACAGCCTTCAGCCTTAATTAAATATTCCGGACCCGGGCAAATTCAAGCCGAAATAAATGTAACAACCACTTATCAACGAATGGTTTGGGGTGGTATAACTTATCGTACAGGTGATGCTGTAGCTGTTTTGTTGGGATATAATTATGAAAATAAGATGTACTTTGGCCTTTCGTACGATATAACCGTATCTGATTTAAGGCGCTATTCAAATGGTACGATTGAAGTAATGATTGGCTATCGATTTAATGACATAAAATAACTAGTTCTAAAGATGAAGATTTTAAGCTGGCAAAATTTTGTCAGCTTTTTTATAAAAAATCTGTTAACTTAGCAAGCTGAAAAATAGATTTATATGAATAGATTTATCATTGTTTTATTGACTATATTATTCATGTTGTCAGGTTGCAGTAATAATAAAGTACCGGATTATGTTATCCCCCCCGATGATATGGTTTCTATTTTAGTAGATATTCACCTTACAGATGGTATGATGTCTTCTCATCAGGTACGTCGTGAAATAGCCCGGGAAGATTCAGTAAATATTTATAATATTTTATTGCATAATTACGGTTACAGCCGGCATGATTTCGATACCTCGCTCTATTATTACGGAAAAAATATGGCGCTTTATGATAAAATATATGAAGACGTGTTAAATCAGCTGAATGAGATGGAAACCTACCTAAAAGAACAAGAACAGGAAGAAGTGCGGGATACAACTAAAGATTAGAACCTGATGCGAAGATTAGCAGCAAATTATATCTTTCCGGTCACAGCCAGTCCCTTAAAAAATGGTATTATTGAAATTGATGAGCAGGGAAAGATTATAGATATTATTGACACCCGGGGAGAATTATCCGAAAGCCGTAATCTTGAATATTATAATGGAATAATTGTCCCCGGATTTATTAATACACATTGTCATCTTGAGTTGTCAGACCTAAAAAATGTTTTTAAGGAAAAAACCGGATTACCTCTTTTTATTCAACAGATGATTGAATACAGGAAGAAATCCAAAACAAGTTTTACATTTCAGGCAATAGAAGAGGCAGATCAATTAATGCAACAGAATGGTATAGTTGCTGTAGGTGATATAGTAAATACCAATACTTCCATTAAAACCAAACAAAAAAGTACTATTTATTATCATTCCTTTGTTGAAGTTTCTGGCTTGGGTTTTGATTATAACCAACGTTTTTCTGAGGCTGTAAAACTTGCTGATGAATTTTCTCAACAAAGACTCCCTTCATCCATTGTTCCTCATGCACCATATTCCGTTTCCGGCGATTTGTTCAACTTAATTCAGCACGAGGCTATCAATCGTAATTCAATGATTTCTATTCACAATCAGGAAAGTAAGGATGAGAATGAAATGTTTTTAAATGGGTCAGGAAAACTCCTTGAGACGTTTAATAAAGCAGGAATTAATCTTTCTAATTGGCAGAAGAGTGGCAAATCGTCGATTCAATCCGTTCTGAATTTTTTGCCCGCAAACAACCATATTTTGTTTGTTCATAATGTTTATACCAAAGCTCAGGAGATTCAGCAGATACAAAAATGGTTGCCCAAAAGTTTTTTTGTTTTTTGTCCACTATCCAATTGGTTTATAGAAAATACATTGCCCGATATCCCTTCTTTTCTTGAGTTTTCAGACAGGATAACCCTTGGAACCGACAGTTTGGCTTCCAATAAAACATTGTCTGTCCTGGAGGAAATGAAGTTGCTTACTAAGCATTATCCCGATATAGCATTTCAGGGGTTATTACAATGGGCATCATTAAACGGAGCCAAGGCATTAAAAATAGACCACTGGTGTGGGAGTCTGGAAAAAGGAAAAACTCCGGGTTTAAATCTTATCTCCAATGTTGACTTTGAGAAAATGCAAATTACTGAAAGTAGTGGGGTAAAAAAGATTGCTTAATGTACTCCGTTTTCTTTTAGAAAAGCAACCGCTTCTTTGTCAAATTTAAGAATGTGATCATCAAACCATTCCTCAAGGTAATGATAGATTTCCAAACACAAGTCAGGCTTGTTATTTTCTACGTCTTTTTGAAATTTTATAATCCGGTTAATAAAACTATTATGGTCTGATTTATGCTTGTCGAAATTGGGATACTGACAATCTTTGAAATAAATTTCTTCCTGGATAAAGTAATTATCAATTAAATAGGCCAGTTGATAGAAAATATCTGAAACACTATCTTTGCAGCCATCCTGGTTGATGATTGTTTTTAGCTGGTTGATGATTTCCAAAAATTTTTTATGTTGTTCGTCGATTATGCTAATATCAACATTATATTCTTCTTTCCATTGATAGGGTTCGGGATTTATCTTATTTTTCATTCTTTTTGTATTAATATTTTTAATAAAACCATGAATGTTATGCAAGCCGTTTTCTATGAGAAAATGTTTTTAGAAACATTTAATATAATTGTACAAATTTACCAGCCTTTCTGTTAAATAAAATGATAATTATCATTATATCAGTAAAGTAAAGAGGGTTAGACCCTTTAATTTTTTCATTGAACCATTTAACCCTTACTAATGAATGGTAATAAAATGCCTTATTTATATTTCTTCATTACAGGATTTCTTCATAAATTTTATAAACTTTTTACCGGTAGAGAGAAGTAATTTATCCGGTTAGATTTACCTTTGATATGATAATCTAAGCGATGGAATTAAAAAAAGTTATAGTAGCTCCTTTAAATTGGGGATTAGGGCATGCCACAAGGGTTATTCCTATTATTGACAGTTTGCAAAAGAATAATTATTCTATAATTATTGCAGCTGATGGAAATGCTTTACGTTTTTTAAAACAGGAGTTTCCTCATTTACAGTTTATACAGTTGCCTGATGTAAATATAAACTATTCAAAAAATTATGTGTTTTTAAAGATATTCATTCAAATTCCTAAAATTTTTATCCATAGTTTTATCGAGCATTTCAAGTTAAAATCATTCCTGAAAAAGCAACCTGTCGATTTGATTATTTCTGATAACAGATATGGTGTATGGAGTAAAAAAGCATATAATATTTTTATTTCCCATCAGTATAAAATAAAATTACCCAAAAACCTTTCTTTTTTATCTTTTATCTACCCGTATGTTATTAAAAGATGTTTAAAACCCTATGATGTTTGTTGGGTCCCCGATATGGCCGGCAGCCCTAATTTATCCGGCGATCTTTCTCATAATATACCTCTTTTTTCATCCCTCAAATATATTGGTGTATTATCCCGGTTTAAGCGGTATTTGTATAAACCAACGATTGAAAAGAAGTATGATTTATTAGTTATCCTGTCCGGCCCCGAACCCCAACGAACAATTTTTGAACAGATGATTTTTAGTCAAATTAAAGAGACAAAATATAAAGTTGCCATTGTTCGTGGTATTGAGCAAAAGGAAACAGTTAATGCCAGTGCCGATGTATTTGATGTTGTACATTCTGAGTCATTATTTTATCTTATTAAGCAATCAAAATGGGTGGTTTGCAGGGCCGGATACTCTTCTATTATGGATTTGTATGTTTCCGGTGCAAAAGCCATTCTAGTTCCTACACCGGGACAAACCGAGCAGGAATATCTGGCAGACTATTTAAAACAAAAGAAGTATTTTTATTCAGTTGCTCAACAGAACTTTTGTTTGGAAGCGGCGTTGCACGAGGTAAAAGACTTTATTCCTCCTGATTACGCGGATGAAAAAAATTGTTTAGATAAATTGATTAGTAGCTTAAGATTAAAATTGTAGTTACAACTAATCCGGTTAACCACCCGGTATAAATTTCATAGGGTTGGTGGTTTTTTAATTTTAGTCTTGAGTAACCGAGCAACCCGGATACAAATATTGCGGCAATAATAAAATACTCCATATTAATTTGAAGTCTGAACGAAAGGGCTATAAGTGCTCCGGTTAATCCTCCTATACCTGCCAGATGTGCACTGACCTTCCATTTAAATGATAATAGAAATAGCATAAAAACACTACAGGCACTGGCAAGAATAAACAGATTTATTGTAGTTGGAGCTCCTAATCTAACCAATAAATAATAAGCAAAAAAATAGAGAACAGAAGTAATAAAGAAAGGAATAAGCCTTTCTTTTCTTGTTTCCATATAAATAGTTTTAATGATTTTTTGAAAGTAATAAAAAGGGATAAAAGTAAGGGGTAATATAGCCGTACTGATAAAAACAATAAGTAGAATAACTTTTTTAGCCTCAAAAGGAAGATAGTCGAGCACTGTTTTAGAGTTAAAAAGAATAAGAATGCCCAAAGCCGGCATAATTAAAGGGTGAAAGAGAAACGAAAATGTTTTGGATAAAAATTTACTCATTTTTTAAAGTTCCTTTCTTAATCGGGCAACAGGAATGTTAAGTTGTTCTCGGTATTTGGCCACGGTTCGGCGGGCAATCCTATATCCCTTTTCTTTTAATATATTAGTTAGTTTATCGTCGGTTAAAGGCTTTTTTTTGTCCTCGTTCTCAACACAATTTTTTAATATTGATTTTATCTCACGAGAAGAAACCTCTTCGCCGGAATCTGTTTGCAATCCTTCAGAAAAGAAGTATTTAAGCGGGAAAATTCCAAAGTGTGTTTGTACATATTTACTGTTAGCAACACGCGAAATGGTTGAAATATCTAATCCGGTTCGTTCGGCGATATCTTTCAAAATCATCGGTTTTAATTTAGACTCGTCACCTTCCAGAAAGTAATTGTATTGGTATTCAATAATCGCATTCATGGTGAGCATCAGGGTGTTTTGCCGTTGTTTGATAGCATCGATAAACCATTTTGCCGAATCAAGCTTCTGTTTTACAAATGATATGGCTTCTTTATCGTTTTTGGTCTTTTGGTCTTTATTTTTTTGGGCAAAACCTTCCAGCATATTGGTATATGTGCTGTTGAGTCTTAATTCAGGAACATTTTTTGCGTTTAATGATAATTGCAGCTCCCCGTCTTTATTGTCCAAAATAAAATCGGGTACAATTGTTTGCACAGCCTGACTTTGTGTTTCCGAATAACTGCTACCCGGTTTGGGATTTAGTTTTAAAATTTCGTTAACAGCGTCCTTTAGCTCCTCTTCGGTAATATTTAAGCGGGTAATAATTTTTTCGTAATGTTTTTTTGTAAACTCCTGAAAATAATATTTAAGAATTTTTCGTGCCAGTGAAGTCTCCGGTATATCCTGATTCTTATTTTCTATTTGTAGCAACAGGCATTCTTGCAATGTTCGGGCACCAACGCCGACAGGTTCCATATCCTGTATCGTTCTTAATACTTCGAGGAGTTCATCTTCATCGGTTTCAATATTTTGAGAAAAGGCCAGGTCATTTACTATTGATTCAAGTTTTCTACGTACATACCCGTCATCATCAATATTACCAATTAAATATAATGCAAGCACTTCTTCTTTTTCAGACAAATTTCGCAGGCCTATTTGGTTTTGTAAATGCTCATGAAAGCTTGTGCCTGTAGAAAAAGGGATATCTTCTTTTTTGTCGTCTTTTGAATAGTTGTTTGCATTGAGCCTGTAGGAGGGGATATCTTCATCGTTAATGTAGTCATCAAGCGAAAATTCATCCGCATCATTATCCATTTTTTCGTCAGAAAAATCTTCCTCCGGGTCGTTTAGTAACTCATCTTCGTCTTTTCCCTCTTCAAGCACAGGATTTTCTTCCAGCTCCTTTTTTATCCTTTGTTCGAGCTGGATGGTAGGTATCTCAAGCAGCTTAATCATTTGAATTTGCTGTGGAGATAACTTTTGTAATAGTTTTTGTTGTAAACTTTGTTTTAACATATCCTGTGCATATAAACAGCTTAAATATACTTAAAATTCTGCATTTTTTGGTGTTCGGGGGAAAGGTATTACATCTCTTATATTTGCCATTCCGGTAACGAATAAAATTAAACGTTCAAAACCTAAACCAAATCCACTGTGAGGTACGGTTCCGAATTTACGGGTTTCAAGGTACCACCACATATCCTCTTCCGGGATATTTAATGCATTCATTCGGTTTTTAAGTTTATCATAATTTTCTTCTCGTTGCGAGCCGCCGATAATTTCTCCAATTCTTGGAAACAGCACATCCAGGGCACGAACTGTTTTCTGATCATCATTTTGTTTCATATAAAAGGCTTTGATAACCATTGGGTAATCGGTAACCATTACCGGTTTTTTATAGTGTTTTTCCACCAGGTATCTTTCATGTTCCGACTGAAGGTCAGATCCCCATTCTATCGGAAATTCAAATTTTTGTCCCGATTGGGTTAAAACATCAATAGCTTCGCTATAAGTTATTCGTTCAAATTTATTGTTAACTACAAATTTGAGCCGTTCAATGAGCTCTTTATCAAACATTTTATTCAAAAATTCCAGATCTTCGGCACAGTTTTCCAGCGCATAGGATACCAGATATTGAAGAAAATCTTCGGCTAAATCCATATTATCATGAATGTCGTAGAAGGCCATTTCCGGCTCAATCATCCAGAATTCGGCTAAATGCCTTGGTGTATTTGAGTTTTCGGCTCTAAAAGTAGGCCCAAAGGTATATACATTCGATAGAGCTGTTGCTCCCAGCTCGGCTTCTAATTGTCCCGAAACCGTTAAGTTGGTTTCTTTGCCAAAGAAATCTTCCTCAAAATTAACTTTCCCCTCTTCATTTTTGGGTGGGTTAACCGGGTCGAGGGCAGATACCCTGAACATTTCTCCGGCACCTTCAGCATCAGAGCCTGTAATTATTGGTGTGTGCAGATAATAAAAATTGCGGTCATTAAAATACTTATGAATGGCATAAGCCATAGCATGTCTTATTCTGAAAACAGCTCCGAAAGTGTTGGTTCTGAAGCGAAGATGAGCAATTTCACGCAAAAACTCCATAGAATGCCCTTTTTTCTGTAAGGGATAGGTATCCGGATCGGCCGTTCCGTATAATTCAATTTCAGCTGCCTGGATTTCTACCGCTTGTCCTTTGCCTAAAGATTTTGTTAATGTTCCGTTTACACTTATGCTTGCTCCGGTGGTTATTTTTTTGATAACATTTTCGTCAAAATTAGCGATATCGATAACAATCTGTATATTATTGATGGTAGAACCATCATTTAATGCAACAAAAGCAATGTTTTTGTTTCCTCGCTTGGTTCTTACCCATCCTTTAACATTAACTTCCCGGTCTACTTCGGTTGATGTCAATAAATCTTTAATAAAACTTCTTCTTAACTCCATAATTTTAACGTATATTATTTATAGATTACAAAAATAATATTTTTCGAGTGATATGAAACGTCAAACGAATTATTATTAGACAAAATCAGTAAAACCGCCTTGATTTTTTCATTTTTTTTTTGTAAATTTTAAAAAAGTTGAGAGCCTGCCTGTGTCTGCCAGAAGTTATTGATTTTCAATGGCAGATTATAAATTTAGAAAATAATAATAAAAAAATATATTATGGAAAAATGGACCATTAACATGAATGTTTTCGAAAAAAAGGAACTAAATGATCAGGTTTCACTTGTTATTCATCAGCTATTAGACGAGTTTGGCCGGTTAATCCAATCCGAGCCGCCCATGGGTTTTAAGCCCATCAAGCTGATCAATGACAGGGATGCCGGACCAACCTTTTATTGGCCTTTAGGAAAAGATTTTTATAAAATTGGATTGAATGTTTCAGGTGTTTATTATAATCAAATTGCTTTTCAGTTTTCGCAAGAATTGGGTAGAATTTATTGTGATCCACGAATTAACAGCTGGCTGATTGAATTGCTTTGTCATATTGCAGCATTGTATTCGCTTGATTTTTTGGGGCATCAGTGGGAAGAGAATCCTCCTGGCAAAGAATTAGAAGACTATTGGTATAATTTCGATTCGTATAAAAGTAATTTACTGGGTGCTGCTTTTAGTAAAGTAGATATGGTAAAATACCAGGTTGCTAACGAATGGGTTGAATACCAAATCAATAAGTTAAGAAAGAAAGATCACCTAAACCGGGGAAAACTGCTCATCATTGCTTATGAGCTTTTGCCGATGTTTAAGGAACATCCTGAAAGCTGGAAAATATTACCTTATGTAGGAAAATGTTCTGTTCCGCCACCACCGGAAGACCCCAAGAGCTTGGTTACCAAAAGAGTTACCGAGCCTGACTTTGGAAAACTTAAACAAATGTTACCTGAAGAACTAAACACTTTTGCCGGGAAATTTTTTATGAAAATCGGGGCAAAAGAATATATATAATAATAGTTTCGAAAACGAAGTTTTTATTAAGTATTAAACCTTGTAATTATGGAAGAACATTTTGTAACAATAGCCATTCATAATTATCAGCGAGCCGAAATATTACGAACCAGGCTCGAGGCTGAGGGAATTAAGTGCTACCTGAAAAATGTTAATCTTATTCATTCGTCTATTTCCGGAGGAGTAAAAGTACGTGTTAATTCGAGTGATTTAGAAAAAGCATTACGCATTGTAGAGAAAATGAGCGAACAGTTTCGCCAGGATGAGAAAGAAAGTGATGAAACTGACTATAAAAATGTACAGAAAATACTTGTACCTATTGATTTTAGCGACTATTCGGTGAATGCCTGCCGATATGCCATTGGTCTGGCAGAAAGACTTAATGCAGATATTAAGCTTTTGCATGTTTACTATAATCCTATTATTAATTCCATGCCCCTTACCGATACGTATTATTATCAGGTAAATATGGATGAAATTATCCGGGAGATTGAAGTACGGGCCAAAGAAAATATGGAAAGTTTTTACAATGACTTGATGGAGAAAATTGAAAGAGATAATATCGAAGGGGTTAAGCTGGATTATGAACTGATAAGTGGCATTGCCAGTGATGAGATTATTTCTAAAAGCGAAGAGTACCAGCCCGAAGTAATTATTATTGGTACAAGAGGCCGGGGCGAGCGGGAAAATGACCTGATTGGCAGCGTAACGGCTAAAATTATTGAAGATGCTCAAAGACCGGTATTGGTTATTCCTGAAGATTCTATTTATCAAGGCATTGCTACAATAAATATTATGTATGCCACCGATTTTGATGAGTCAGATTATCAGGCTCTTAGAAAATTAATGAGTATTACAGCACCCTTTGATATCCGGTTACATTGTGTACATGTCGGGACGCATGACTCAAATGTCTGGGATAAGGTAAAAATGGATAACCTTAAAGGCAAATTAAAAGAACAATATAGTGATTATGAAATCGAATGTTCCATTATTGAAGAAGAGGACTTTTTAAAAGGTGTACAGGAGTTTGTAAGGGCAAAAAACATTGATATTATTTCGATGGTAACCCATAAAAGAAATTTAATCTCGAAACTTTTTAATCCGAGCAGAGCAAAAAAATTGCTTTTTCATACCAATATCCCCTTTCTGGTTTTTCATTCGGATAAATAATCGACTAAAGTATTGGCAATAATCAAATCAGCCGGAGTAGTAACTTTAATATTTTCAGGGTTACCCGCTACCAGGTTGATTTTTTGTCCTGTTTTTTCTACTACACCGGCATCATCGGTAAATGATGGCTCATAGTCCTGATCATAAGCTTTGTGGATGATTTTACTATCGAAAGCCTGGGGGGTTTGAATGAGTTTATATTTTGTCCGGTCAACCGGTTTATTTCCCTCCCGGGTTACATATCGAACAGAATCTGTTAAATTAATATAGGGAACTGCATTGTTCTTTACCGTTGCCGTTTCAAAAACGCGTTGAATAGTTTGTTGACTCACCAGCGGGCGAACACCGTCGTGAATGGCTACAATTCCTTCCGAATCAACTTTTTTTAAAGCATTTTTTACCGAATGGTAGCGGGTTTTTCCACCAGCAACTATTACATGCTTTATGCTAAAAGCATACTTTTGACAAAGCTGCTGCCAATAGGCTGTCTGCTTTTCCGGTAAAGCAACTATAAGTTTTATTTCCGGGTTGTACCGATAAAAGGCTCTTATGCTTCGCATGAGTACCGGAAAGCCTTTAACCTCCAGAAACTGCTTGGGAATATCGCTTTGCATCCTTTCTCCGGAGCCTCCGGCGACTATGATTACAAATTGTTTCACAATGATAAATTAACGTTATTTTCTCAAAGATAAAGAATAACATCTAATTTTTGTATAGTTTTAATAGGATGGATAATTTTCTAATCAATGATGTATTGAGAAATATTAAAAATGAACAAAAAATTTGTTTTTATTTCCCCAATTTTTATATTTACAAACCAAACGGTCGGTTTTATGAATACAACCAAAAAACATATTATTTTAACTTCATTCAGGTTATTCCTGCAAAATGGGTTTAAAGACGTGACGATGCAGATGCTTGTTAAAGCAGCAGGATTATCCAAGGGAGCTTTTTATCATTATTTCGAAAATAAAGAGCAATTATTTAATGAAACGATTAATTCATTATTTTTTTCAATTTCCCCCTTTTATCATGAAGTGGAGGTTGATCCTCAGCAATCTTTTTACGAATACGTCTGTCAGTATATTGACAATGTAGAAAAAATGAGTGCCAAAATTCGCGATTACATGGGAAGTAGTGCATTACCATTAGGTTACTATCGTTTAATGATGGATGTTGCTAATTATGTGCCGGGATTTAAAGAAAAAATTGAAAAGGCTAATATGCATGAGTTAAATTTTTGGAATAAAATTATTGATAATGGAATAAAAAACGGAGAATTGAAAAGTAATTTGGATAGAGATATTCTGGCGAACCATTTTAAATGGCTCGATGATGGATTGGCATTAAATTCTTTCTTTACCGGAAATATTGATTTCCTTTCTGAAAAGCTTGAAAAAACATTGATGAATTTCTATCAGCTAATCAAAAAAGAATGATAATGCTATAACCGGATTATATAAAACTGATTTATAGGTTTTCTTTTTTTATTTTAAAACATACCGACCGGTCGGAATAAATAGTGTTTGCATGAGTACTATTGAAAACAGATTAAGTAATGTATTGGAGGATTTCTGTATAAAACCATCCACTATAGACAAAAAGGTCGATTATTACTATGATTTAAACCTCAACAGGTTGGAACTGATGATTTTGACCGTTAAAATTATAAACAAATTTATAATTCCTGATCCTGAAGTGATAAAAAATGGAAAAGAAATTTGATACGATTGAGTTTTTAGAAAAGATGAGAGGGGTATTTTTTTGCTAATTAATTGAATAAGAAATCATGCAAATAAAAATGAAAAATTTTGTTGGGTTAGGCTTTGCGCTTTGTTTCTTTTGGATGGTTTCGTGCGATGATCTTTTTGAGTACAGCCCATATGCTGCCAATGTTAAAAGCTCGTATAAAAATTTACATATCAACAATTTTAATAAACTATATACAAATACTGCTCCTAAAGATACCATCAGGTTTGCTGTGTTTGCCGATTCTCATTACAATTACAACGAACTGGGTAAAGCTGTCGAAAAAGTGAACCAAAGCCCGGAAATTGATTTTGTTATAGTTAACGGAGATATGGCAGATCATGGATATTTGAAAGAATATGAGTTGTTTCATGACAAAATGAAGGAATTAATAGTTCCTTATTTCACGGTGATTGGAAACCATGATTATAAATCTAATGGAGAGAGCATTTATCAGCAGATGTATGGTCATCCCAATAAATTTTTTACTTATCAGGACAACTCTTTTATTCTCTTTGATAATATTTTTTGGGAAAGCAATAAAACACCCAACATGAGTTGGCTCGAAGCTCAGCTTAAGAGGAGTAATACGAGTAATTATAAAAATATTTTTGTATTAGCTCATATCCCTCCTTTCGGAGAACAATTTACTGATGAATATGAAGAGTTGTACCGCGGGCTTATGTTGGAATACAATGTTAACTTGTCCGTTCATGGGCATCTTCACCGGTTTATTTTTGACGATTATTATGATGAAGAGATGAATTATCTAATAGTTGAATCGATTATGGACAAGGAGTATGTTATAATTACTGCGAGTGAGAATGAAATTAAGGTAGAACAGGTGAAATTTTAGAAAATGGCTTTTAATAAAGGATATGGATTCATTTTATTGTTTATTTTTTTTGCGCCTGTTTTTTTAAATGCTCAAACAGACTCAACGAATGTTTATTCCCAAAAAGCAGAAAAATGGTATGTCCCCGATTACCTTAAACTGCAGTTTGCTGGTAATATTGGTTTTGTTTCTTTAGGTGCAGGATACAGTTGGTGGAACCAGAAAGCACAAAGTGATTTAATCTATGGGTATGTACCCGAATATCATGGAAATGCGAGGATACATACATTTACTCAAAAAAATACATTCAGGCTGATTAATTTTGAACACCGGGATTTTGATTTTTCTGTTACTTCCGGCTTTTCAGTGAGTTTTGAACCCGGACAAAATTCCTACGTAAAAATACCTAATAAATATCCGGATGGATATTATAGCCCGAATTGTGTTTATGCCTGCTTTTTTTTGGGGAACAAATTAACCTTTGCTATGGACAAAAAATATTATTTCAGGAAATTGGAAACTTACTTTGAAATAAATGCGTTGGCTGATTATATATTTTATAATATTATTGCAGGAGAGGAAAGAAGCTCAAAGATTTTTTCTTTTGCTGTAGGGCTTCATTTTTTCTTTCCGGATAACTAGTTGATGCTAAAAATGTAATTTGCAAAAAAATATTGGAAAAAGTTAAATCGAATCAGCATCATATAAATAGCGTTTAATGCTCCGCTTGGGGGTTTTCTTAAATTCTTCGGGCCAGATTTTAATGCTCGAAATTTGCATATACCTGGGTAGGGTTGTGTTGATTATATTTTTATACTCTTTCATAATATCATTTAATCCTGCCTCACTAAGATGGTCCATGTCAACTGCTTCGTAATCAGGGTATATCAGGGCGATTAGTTTGTTTTCTTTTTCAATCACTACAGACTCCTGAACATAGGTTAAATTATTTATTTTGGCTTCAATTTCTTCGGGGTAAATGTTTTCTCCCGATGCCCCGACAATTACACTTTTACTACGCCCTTTGATAAAAACGTAGTTTTCTTCGTCGGTAACTCCCATATCACCTGTGTGTAGCCAACCTTCTTTATCAATGGCCTGTTCGGTTGCTTCAATATTTTTGTAGTAGCCGTACATTAAATTTTCTCCACGAACCAATATTTCTCCTACCTCATTGTAAGGATCTTTTGAGTCAATCATTATTTCCAGGGTATCAACCATCTTGCCGGATGACCTGAATTTCGTTTTATCCCAGTTGGCATAACTAATTAAGGGACCGCACTCGGTCATTCCGTAACCTACAGAATAATTAAATTTTATTTTATTTAAAAATGCTTCTACATCTTTATTTAAAGCAGCGCCTCCTAAAACCACCTCTTTAAAATTACCTCCAAATACTTCGGTAAGTTTTTTCTTTATTTTTTGATAAATGGCTTTATCAACGATAGGAACATTTAGTAATAACTGCATCGATTTTTTATCGAGCAGGGGTAAGATTTGTTTTTTATAAATTTTTTCAATAATCAGCGGAACGGTAATTATAATAGCTGGTTTAACATCCTGAAAAGCCTGCACTAATATTTTGGGAGATGGGGTGCGTGTTAAAAAATGGATATGACACCCTACTGTAAAAGGCCATAAAAATTCAAATGCACAGCCATAAGTGTGGGCCAGGGGAAGAAATGAAACGATGTGATCGCCTGCTTCTAAAGGCATATTTCGATGAGCATAACGCACATTGGCGGCAAGACTGTTCAGGGGCAATACCACTCCTTTGGAAAAGCCGGTGGTTCCTGATGTATAGTTTAATACACCGACTTCCTCGTTGGATATTTCATCAAAAGCTAATTTTTTTGGCTTGATGCCTCCGGGAAAAAACTCTTCGTAAAGCTGATCTATTTTGGCTAATTTATTTTTAACCTTCTCATTTTCTCTTTCAATAAGTAATCTGAAGTCTGTTAACGAAAAAATTGCTCTCAGATTAGGCATACTGTTCTCATCTAAGTTTTCCCAAATAGGATCTCCGGTAAACAGAACAATAGAATCGGAATGATTGACAATATGATGTACATCATTTGGAAGAAAATCCGGAAGGATGGGTACTACGACTGCACCATAGGTTATAATCGCTAAATAGGTCATGGCCCAGTTGGCCGAATTTTTGCCGATTAAGGAAATTTTATCTCCTTTTTTTACATTACATTCTTCAAACATAATGTGAATGCGCACAATTTTTCTTGCTACTTCACCATACGTATAACTTTTACCCTGGTAATCGGAAAGTGCCGGATAGTCCCAATTGTTTTTTAAGCTATCCTCGATGTATTTGATAAAATTTTCCGGTATCATAGCCACAAGTTTTGATAAGACAAAAGAATGTAAACTTAAAAAATAAAAGCTGTATAATCAAATAAGTGTATGCAGATTATTTAAACCTTAAACAATATGTGGTTGAGAATGTTTAAGATATAATTTTTCTTGTGGGAAAGAGTAAATTTTTCTTTGCAGAATAATTTGTACATTTGCAGGTCTGAACAATTAAAAAAAAATACTCATGAATAAGGTTGAACAGGCAAACCAACTGGCAGAGCAATTAAAAAACCATGCTCCCGAAGAGGTTTTAAAATTTGTAATTGACCAATTTGGAAAGAAAATAGCTTTTGCATCAAGCCTTGGTGCCGAGGATCAAGTTATTACCGATTTGCTTAGCAGGATTGATAAAAAAGTAACCATTTTTACATTAGATACCGGAAGGCTTTTCCCGGAAACCTATGATTTAATTGAAAAAACATGTAATCAATACGATATAAAGATAAAGGTCTATTTCCCCGACTATAAAAAAGTAGAAGAGATGGTAGCCGAAAAGGGGATCAATCTTTTTTATAGAAGTGTGGAAAACAGGGAAAGATGTTGCTTTTTGCGCAAAAAGGAACCATTAAAAAGAGCTTTTCAAGGGTTGGATGCATGGATTTGTGGTTTGCGCAGAGAACAGTCTGTAACCCGGATAAATAATAAAGTGGTTGAATGGGACGA
>Ga0102943_1001041_pt1 | contig 17608 bp, 15 predicted proteins | sample SalPonC_black_MG_FD_78174 | JGI IMG/M metagenome (GOLD analysis project Ga0102943, IMG submission 78174) | Salt pond soil microbial communities from South San Francisco under conditions of wetland restoration - Salt Pond MetaG... | ecosystem: Environmental > Aquatic > Marine > Intertidal zone >...
GAAAGCCTGTGTTTCCAGTAATAACGCGTTTCCAGCCCCAGCTCTTCTACCACGGTATGCATCAGCGAGAAAGAGGTAAGCACCTGGATTTCATTAGCCACATTTTCGGAAACAGCAGAAAAGCTAAGGCTTCTTTTTAACCAATCTTCTTCGGGGCTGTAATCAGATTTACTTTCCCGGATTAGTAATTTGCTGCTGATTCCATAAACGGATTGCTGCTTTTTGATGTAAATGTAAGTCAGTCCCAGACACAAGGCCAGGGAAATCGCATACAGATACCACTTGCCCAGGAAAAACTTGTAGAGCAATTCCCGGTAATTCACCTCTTCATCCGCCTTTCCGATAACGGAGCCCTTTAACATTAAAACATCGGAGTTATTTCTCTTTTCCATAGCATTCTGTTGAATAAAACGTACTAATTGACCAAGGCTATTATTACGGCCATCAGACTGACAGCCACCCCGATAATGGGTACCGTCTTGGAGGTCTGATCATCCACCTCTCCGGCTTTGGCCCGGATGGGTTCCACGTAGATGAGGTCATTCTGCTTCAGGTAATAAAGTTCTGATTGAAAAAACTCGGCCGATTGCAGGTTAACCCGGTGCAGGGCGCGTTCTCCGTTGCTCTCCCGCACCAGCAGTATATTACTTCTGTTGGCATGACCGGTCAGATCACCGGCAAGTGCCAGGGCGTCGGGCAATGAAATGCGTTCATTGATGATGGTGAAAGTTCCCGGATTCTGCACTTCACCGGTGACCGAAACAGTGAAATTCAATAAGCGGATATTCACCACCGGATCTTTAAGGTGTTGCTTCAGTTTTTCATTAATCATTTCTTTGGCCTCGGTAATGCTCAAACCTTGCAAAACCAATCTGCCCAGGATGGGGAAATCAATAGCGCCCTCCCTATCGAGCATATATCCGTTCAGCTGCATAGACTCGACATTCAGAAATCCCGAACTTTCTTCCGGAGAGGACAGGTTAAAAGGGGCGGCTGTTTCGACATCAGAACTGTGCACCTTTATACTGACGATATCGTTGGGCTGGATCCGGATATCGGGAGGATTTTTAATCTCGATGTGCTCCGGATTGGGTACCTCGCCCTGGTAATTCAGTAACTGATTGTAGGAAACGCAACTGTTCAGGAGCACAAAGACGGCCAGCAGCAGTAACTGCTCCGGGGAAAAACGCTTAAACAGTATTCTGCAAAGCGTGTAATGATCTACTTTTTCTCTAAGCATGAATTTTTTTTCTTTTCCTTGTACGGCTTCGCCGCTGATATGTCGCAGGGGCATAATCTCTAAAATGAAATCAACTTGAAACGGTGATGTCAACATGTATTAATGCCAATCACCGGGATTGGCTGTTCAAGTATTACGGTAAGACTGACGTCCCAGGGGGCGCAGGAGCGCAGGATCAATTTCCATGCGCAATGCATATCCCGTATGCGTCAGTTCTACCAGAAAATTCTTCTTACTATGCTGCTGTAATAAAATCCCTCTCACTCCGGTTAGGTCCCCCGCCATAATTTCCACTTCCTCGCCTTCCCGAAAGCCGGCGGGCTCCACCTCCAGTTCCATTTTTTCTCCGACGATCCGTCGCATTAACTGGATCTCCACATTGGGAATGGGAATCATTTGGTTGGCGAATTTAACAAACTGTACAACGTCCGGTGTTTCCAACACCGGCACCTGTTCCTTTTTGGTAATCTTGGTAAACAGATAACAGCTGATCAGCGGAAGTTCCACCAGGCGTTTTTTGCTTTTGTAATGGCGGGTGAACTCTTGTAAGGGCAGGTAGGTTTCAATCCCTTTCTCTCGCAGCCTTCGGTAGATGAGCTTCTCTCTCTTGTATCTGGTATAAACAGCGAACCACCGGGATTCCTCCACTCGTGTTTTTCCGCTGTACGGAGATTTATCTATAGCTTTGTTCATGGGGTCTTGTCTTGTATGCGCAAATTTTTAACTCCAGTATGAGTACCGCCTTTCACAAATAAAATAAGCGCGGCGCTTCTCCGGTTTTCACAACCGCCAGCAAAGTAATCCGTTATCCCGAGGAGTATCATACATCCCCATGTTCATCAATTAGAGTTGGAACGGTAATAATGTGGAAATGCGCTTTCCGCAAATCAGCGGCATCGGCTCCGAAGTCAATAGCCTTTTCCTTAAAATCAGCAGGCTCAATTTCCCGGCTGGGATCTACGCCCTGCTTCATAAGGACTATCCGGCCCTCATTAATGACGTACCCGATAACTTTGAAATGATAGGCCATGGCCAAAGCCAACCCGACATAGCCTAATCCGATAACGGATAATTTCTTTTTAAGTTCCTTGAACATGGGATTTTGGCTTCAGGGGTGTTCTGCTAAAAAGTCCACAGTTCTGTGTTCACTTTCGTGTTCATGAATTTTCATAAGTTCCGATTTTGTTATCCAAAGACCTCCCGTGTCCGGATGATCTTATTTTATTTTCCCAATCGATCGAGGGCATACCTCTACCGTTCGATCAAATAAGCTTTCATCGATATTTTTGAAGAATTCCGGAAGGATTTTGAAGGAATTGAACAAACAAAGCCAAGGCTTTGTCTGATATCATTCGACAAAACAACATTCCTTTTACTTCAATTTCCAGGTAGTAGAAACCCAAAAAGCGCCATCGTGACAGTCGATCAAATTGATAAACACCTGAATCTACTGTTGTTATCCCCGTATTTTTTACGTGGGATTTGTCCGAATGGCATTTAAATTTTTTAGGCATTAATGCCAGATTGAAATTGTTATCCCGAGAGATAACATCCGCCAGCTTTGTAGTAAGGGTAATTAAGAAACCTAGGTATGAGGTTAGGTTCAATGCCAGATTTTGTTCACTTTTCTCCTTTGATATACCTTCAGAATTATAACCAGTGATGACAAAGGTTGCCTTTACGGTTGACTCATCGTCGTTTTTTAGTAAAGGGGGGAATGGGTAAGGATTTTCAAGTAAACAATCGTGAGAAAATTGACATATCTTATTCCATTTCACTTTTAGGGTTGCTTCGCATGAAAAACCATTGAATCCTACATGACAAAATTACATGAATCTTATTAAAGATTCAAGTAAGTTTTGGGTAAATATCTGAAAATGACAGATAAATCCTCAAATTTAGCCAAAGCTTGATTGTAGGGGGGAACTTAAGCCTCTGTGCTCTTGGATTGTAGATAGCGAAAAATCAATTACAATACTATAAATTTTTTGGTGAAAGAAAAAACTAAGCGCAGAAAAAATTATTCCTGATAATTCACTTTTTATCCCCAGACCCTTTAAAGGCAATCATAGTAAAACAGCTCCGTTTTTTATACTGATCTCGATTCGATCTGGTTTTAGAATCCAAATGTTCACCCAGTGAATATGGCATGACAGCCTGTCCGCACCAGGAGGGGCGCAGAGCAAACGCGAGGTAATGGGCATTTTGACTTTGTAGTACTAATGGATTATTCCTTGTTTAATCCGGGCCAGGCAAAATTCTTTGCAGGCCTGCTACAACCAAAATTGGGTACTCCTGTTCAATAGGATAAATCTCTGCTCATGAGCAGTTTCCGACCTCTGGCCCTTATGTGTATATTGTTGTCCTATTCGGGTGTTTTCCCGGATCGTCCTAAACAGAACACCCTACAGGTTAGCGACCGTTTCTCAGTGGAACAACTGGTCAAGGATATCTTTCTAAAAAGTAAGTGCAAAAATGTCGACAACATACGCCGGATCGGTAACGAACAAAGCGTCGGTTTCTTTGAAGGCGCCGCCGATATCATTGGGTTTTCGGAAGGCATCCTCCTGTCGAGTGGGGATATTGACCTGGCAGCCGGCCCCAACGATTCGGCCGAGGCTACCCAATCCTTCGGCGAGAACTCCGGCGATCCCGATATCGACCGGCTGGCTGATGGCCCCGTGTTCGACGCTGCCGGGATTGAGTTTGACTTTGTACCACTCAGAAACCGGGTGAGCTTCCGCTACGTCTTCGCATCGGAAGAGTACTGCGAATTCGTGGACAGCCGCTTCAACGACCTCTTCGGCTTTTTTGTCAGCGGTCCGGGTATTGACGGACCGTTCGCCAACGGCGCTATCAATGTCGCCCTGGTGCCCGACACCGATGAATTTGTCGCCATCAACAGCGTGAATCATCGCAGAAATACCGATTACTATATCAAAAACGAACTGGAGGACGATACCCGCCGCTGCGGGATACTCTACAACCCCGCTTTTCTGGACGACATTGAATACGACGGCTTTACCATTCCCCTGACTGCCAGCTTCGATGTCATCCCCTGCGAAACCTATCGCATCCGCCTGGTCGTAGCTGATGTAAGCGATGACAAACTCGATTCCGCCGTTTTTCTCGAAACTAAAAGCTTCGACATTGGAGACCCGGTGACGGTAAGGGCGGAAGTGGAAGGCAGCAGCGAGCCGGTAGCGGTGGAAACCTGCCGCGACGGCCGCTTCGTATTTGAAAGGGGAAATTTGTCGGCAGCCGGTGACGCTATCATCGCCAACTATACCATCAGTGGTAGCAGTAGCGCTGTTAATGGTGAAGATTTTAATCCCATCCCCGGAACCATTGTTATTCCTGGAGGACGACAAACCGCCACATTACCTATTGAAATCATCGCCGACCAACTGGAGGAAGACAGGGAAAGCCTTCAACTGGAACTCGATTACCCCTGCGACTGTATCGATGCAGACAGCTCCGCCCTGATCATCTCCGATCTCAAGCCGCCGGTAGCCAGGGTTCCTGTCATTGAAGCCTGCCCGGGACAACCCTTCACTATTCGACCGGAAATCAGCGGCGCCGCACCGCCCTATACAATAGCGTGGGAAGACGGCAGCAGCGGCCCCGTCCTTTTCACTTCGGTCGATCAGCCTACCACCTTCGCCTTTTCGGTCACCGATGCCTGTGGTAGCCTGGGCGACTTCAGCGCCGGGGTGAATGTCCAGCCGCCACCCACCGCCAGCCTCAGCGGCATGGCCACCTTCTGCGAAGGCGTAGAGTCCCTTCTGGAAGTGCAACTACAGGGAAATCCCCCCTGGTCGCTGGGCTATCGCATTGATGGGACGGAAGCAGCCCTCATCAATGACATCAACACCACACCTTTTCATATAACCGTCACCCAGGCCGGTTTGTACGAACTGAGTGCCTTCAGCGATGCTTCCTGCACCGGAATAGTGAGTGGCCAGGCTACCGTTCCGGCCAGTGATCTTCAGGTAGAACTCAACAAGCAGGATCCTTCCTGTATCAATACCCAGGACGGCAGCATTCAATTGTCCGTTTTTGGTGGCAGCCCCCCTTACGCTATTGAATGGAATCAGAATATGGACGACCCCGAACAGCCTTCCGGTCTCACTCAGGGTGTATATGCGGTTAGCGTTACCGATAGTCAGGGCTGCCGGACGTCCGGGCAAATCACCCTCCAGCCCCGCATCCAACGTGCCGCCGACTGCGCCAATCTCCTGCTCTACGCTCCCACCGCCTTCTCTCCTAACGGCGACGGCATCAATGACGAGTTTCGCCTCTTTCCTGGTCCTGACAATTTCATCAGCCGCATCCGCATGCTCCAGATCTTCGATCGCTGGGGTAACCTGGTGTACGAAAAAAAGGAATTTCTACCCGACGCCTCCGCTACCCTTTGGAATGGTGATTTTCGGGGCCGGCCCATGTCCAATGGCGTCTTCGTCTGGCGCGCCGAAGTGCTCCTGAAGGACGGTAGTTCGAAGACCGTTAGTAGAGAGGTTCTTATCGTTCGTTGAAAAAAAAAAGTGATCTGAAGGAATGGAAAGGTTCTGAAGTCGTTCTTTGATTGTTCTTCGGTGGTTCTCCTCCCAGACTGTCCCGCCTGTCCCTGGAAAGTGCTCGTGCTGTGGATTATCGACTGTTTATGGTTCTGCCCGGCCATGAGACACTGAAATCATGAATCAATACCTCTTTGTTCTTCAGTCTCTCAACAACCACCCCGTCAGCCCACCGGGGGCGCGCACCAACTGAAAATCGCCGGCCTGTCCCAGTACCTCTACACTGGTATCTGATCCCAGGGTCGTTAGAGGCATAGCAGCGGGCAGCGGCTCAATCAGCATTTCACGGGTGCTGTCAATAGCCAGTTGCCGCAGGGGGCGATCGGCCGTTTCGATCTGGTTAGCAGCCACGTAGCCCATCTCACCATCCGGCAAACGCACGCGATACCAGCGTCCGCTGGCGGCTTCAATGCGCAGGGGTAAGTGGCGCGAGAGCACCTGGCGGGTTTCAGCCTGAAATGCCGGCGCACTTTGCAAACGGGCCGGAGAAACGAGGATGCGCCCCAGTTGTCCTAGCAGGCTCGTATCGGCGCGCAGCTCGGGCAGATCATCAGGCAGGCGGGCCACATAAGGCTGCGGGTCCACCGCACCGTAGTTCCAGCGGTAAATACCGAAATGCAAATGCGGACTGGTGCCGGCGGCATTACCAGTATTGCCCACCCAGCCGATGGTATCCCCCGGACGAACGATGGCCCCGGTTTCCACCAGCTGGCTGTCGAGGTGGGCGTAGTAGATACTTTGACGGCGACGTTGATCCCGTAGCCAGACCTGCTTGCCCCCCAGACCGCGGTTGCGGGTACGCACGATTCCTTCGGTAACCGCTACCACAGGAGTACCGCGACGGGCGAAGATATCGATGCCCTCATGCCGGCGACGCCCCGCATCGCGCGGATCGCCAAAAAAGCTCCAGATATCGGTGTTGCCTTTACTACTGACGGGGAAAAAACCGTACGCAGGCTGTTGCAGCAACTCAATGGTGTAACGACAATCAGCCAACAGCTCCGGTTGCAGGCGCAGTACAAAGCGTCCAGGATCTTCAGGCTCGTAAGACAGACTATCGAGTGAGGAAGCGTCGGTGCTTAATGCAGGCTGGTAGTTCGCAGTGCTATCGGTCAGTTCTATACGAAAAAGGTCGACGAATAACTTGACAGTGGAAGGCTTGCGGTCCAAACGGATTTGCATACGCTCACCGGCTTGTAATTCAAACCGGAAAGCGGCAGCCTCAGGCGCCTCGGCGCGAAAATGACCTGTTTCCCGGAAAGGCCCATTGATGAAGGTGCTGTCTTCCAATGCACTACGGCCGGCCTGTTGCCAGGCTTCCACCATTCTAGTATCCCCCAGTCCGCTATCTTCCAGCGCCTGCACATAGGCTTCTCGAGGGGTTTGCTTTTTGAAGGGTTTCTCCAGTGAGGGGCCTTCCTCACAGGTGGATAGCACTAATAAGACCGCAGAGAAAAAAAGGAACTGATTTCGTATATTGAGTATCATATGGGCATGCAATGGAGGAAAAAGTCAAAGCTACATAATTACAATCGTACTGCCGAATGGTTTTTCTCATGACGTGTTTCAGATTACTAAATGCAGGAACTGTGAACTGCCAAAGACCAAATATGTAAAGTCCAGTGGTGAAGGAACAAAGTTGCTGATCATTTTATCAGCTTGTATTTACTTGACCTTCAAATAGATGTATTTGCATTAAAGTATCAGTTACACGCGTCCTTCACCAATTGCCAATTGCTAAGTTTTAAAGTTAAGACATTCAGGAGCAGGGATTAACTGATCTTTATATCAAATGATAGTAATATGACGATCCAGGACAAATTTATCAGCCCTTTGATGGCCTTCGGATTTGAAAACTATTTCGCGCTGAGATGAAAGCGGCCGGCGAACCGATTGAAATGATCATTCGCTATACGGATTTGAGTGAAGAGAAAATTGAAAGACTTAATGCCGGTCGGTCATCGTACAGCATCATGCTTTCGGCGCCGGCTCGCCTTTTGTTCTCGACATAAAGGAGTCATGAAGAATACGCAAACAAATAGTTAGTGCAACTTCAGAGCCGTGAATATGTTACGCCACGTGTACGAGCAGTAAAGCAAAATACAGCCGCCGTTGCTCCATTTCCTCTTGCTCTATATGGTGGTGGAGGTAACGGGCGTAAATATCTGCTATGTTATTCTTCTTCCTCATGGTATTCTTCCGGTCGATAAGGTGGTTCTATTATTGAGTTTAAATACTTTGGAAATAATTCGTAAAGTATGACAACTCAAAAATACAACCGGATTAAGCGGGTTCTGAAACAGAAGAAAAAACTGGTAAATGGCTGGCTGACCAATTAGGTGACGATATCTCGCTGGTGCCGTAACGTTCAACAACCAAGTCTGAAAACGCTGTTTCAAATTGCTGAATTGCTGGATATAGAAGCTAGAGAATTAATTGAAGTTAGACAAGCCAGCGATAATAAATAATGTATTCTCCATATCTTTCCACCATCACCAACACCAAATGGCAATGTCCATAAACACCTCCCTCCCCTGCCTGCTCCTACTGATTTCCCTGTTCCTCTGCCGTCAGGCCGACGCCCAGGCCATGTGGCTGGTGCTGATTTTCGGTGACAAGGCCGCTTCGGAGCAGTTCCACTTCAGTATCGACGCCGGCCTCAATGTTTCCAACCTGAATGGTTTTGAGGACGGCGGGACAAAACAGGGCATCAATTACGGGGTGGGCGCCCACCTGAAGCTGAGCGACCGCTGGTCGCTGGTTTCGGAGTTCAAACCCTTCTCCACCAAGGGGGTCCGCAATGTGGAAAATCCGATCGAGCTGCCGGAGGAGGCCGTCGACAGTGAGGTGAAGAGCAAAGTCAATCTGAATTATCTTGATATCCCCGTACTGGCGCAATACTGGCTCAACGACGGCCTGTACTTTTCGACGGGTTCTCAGATCAGCTTTCTTCTTAGCGCCCGACAGCGAACCTCCATCATCCTGTCGGACGGCACGACCGTGGATGTCAGACAAGACCTGAAGGATTACTTCCGGGGCATCGACTTCATTATCCCCCTGGAGACCGGTTACAAATTCATCCTGAACGAAGAGAAGAATAAACAGCTGGACGTACGGCTGCGCTACAACTTCGGGCTCAGCGAGGTATTCGAAGCGGATACGGGGCTCTCCGCCCGCACGTCCACCTTTCAGTTGATACTGACGCTGCCGTTTTTAAAGGCGGAAGGGGAGTGAATGTTCAAGCTTTGTAAGCGCTTCGAAAAAGCCATTTTGTTGTTACACGGAAGTGCACGGAGAATTCATAAAGAATCGTACCATGTCCCAATTATTCCAATCCATTTCCTTCCGTTCCGTCTCCGCCCCTAACCGGATTGCGGTATCTCCTATGTGTCAATATTCAAGCGACGACGGTTTTTCCACCGACTGGCACCTCGTACACCTGGGTACGCGCGCTGTAGGGGGCGCCGGCATCGTTTTTACCGAAGCGGCGGCCGTTTCACCGGAAGGCCGGATTTCCTACGCCGACCTGGGTATCTGGAAAGACGAACACGTCACCGGCCTTACGCGGGTAACGGACTTCATCTGCGCGCAGGGCGCCGTTCCCGGCATACAACTGGCCCACGCCGGCCGCAAAGCCGGCACGGAAAAACCCTGGTTAGGCCGGCAGCAACTGCCCATAGGCGAACGCGGCTGGCAGGCCGTCGGCCCCAGCGCCGTGCCCTTCCGGGAAGATGATCACCCACCGAAAGCGGCGACCCAAACAGCTATCGAGAAAGTAATTCAGGATTTTCGCGAAGCGGCCCGTCGATCACTTCGGGCAGGTTTTCAGGTCGTGGAAATACACGCGGCCCACGGCTACCTCCTCCACTCTTTCCATTCACAGGCATCCAATCACCGCAAAGATGAATACGGCGGCGCTTTTGAAAACCGGATCCGGCTGACGCTCGAGGTCGTCCGGGCCGTGCGCGAGGTTTGGCCGGAGGAATTGCCACTCTTTGTTCGCATCTCCGCCGACGACTGGCTGCCCGGCCGGCCCGGCTGGACCATTGATGACTCCGTTCGGCTGGCGCAAACGCTCAATAACCTTGATGTCGACCTGATCGACGTATCTTCCGGAGGAAATCACCCCGAACAGCAAATCGAGATCGGCGCCGGCTACCAGGTACCCTTCGCGGAGCGCATCAAAAAAGAAGCCGGCATACCCACCGGCGCCGTCGGCATGATCACCACAGCGGCCCAGGCGGAGACGATCCTCCGTACCGGTCAGGCCGACCTCATCCTCATGGCGCGGGAGTTTCTGCGCAATCCGTACTTTCCTTTGCAGGCGGCGGATGAGCTGCGGGTGAAGGACTTTGCGTGGCCGAAGCAGTACGAGCGAGGGAAAAGGTGAGCGGGAAACGAGGAGACAGGATGGATACAATTTGGATATCTTGTCAACTACTCTTTCCGGAGAAAACTGATTTCGCTGGATACTATCTTCTCCGGGGATCCTCGGGTAAATATCGATGAAACGCTGCCCATCCCAGATGTGGCTGCCTAATCTGTCGTTGTCCAGAGGATTGGCCTATGCCATGGCCTTCTTTTAAGAAGGAATGGCCCAGGTATTACGTCCCTTCGTCAGCTACCATCCCAGCCTGAGCAGATTCACCGTCACCGATACCTGCACCGATATGATTTTTTCTGCCGCCCGGGACTTCGGCTGGCAGCCCAAGTCCCTGAATGAAATAATTTATTTACATAAATAATCATTGTACCCTTGGCTTCGTACCTCCAGAAACGCGCCCTCTACCCTCCCCTCATCACGCAACCGCCCGCAGATGATTTACAGCTGGTCGTCGTCATTCCCGCGCGGGAAGAAGGTTTGTTGTTGCGCAGCCTTGACAACCTGTATCACTGCGATCCCCCTGCCTGCGCCGTAGAGGTGATCGTCGTGATCAACAGTTCGGAGGAAGATGCGGAGGAAGTGAAGGCTTACAATCTGCAAACCCTGTGGGAAGCTACGCAGTGGAGCGAAAAATATAATACCGATAAGCTCCGTTTTCACCTCCTTCACTTCCCCGGCCTCCCCGCCAAACACGCCGGCGTCGGCCTGGCCCGCAAGATCGGGATGGACGAAGCCTGCCGGAGGCTGGAAGGGGCCGGCCACCCCAACGGCGTCATCGCCTGCTTCGACGCCGACAGCCGCTGCGACGCCAACTATCTGACTGCCCTGGAGGCCCACTTCCGGGAACATCCCGACACCCAGGCCTGCTCCGTATACTTTGAACATCCGCTCCAAGGCGACGATCATCCAACGGAGGTGTACCGTGCCATCGCGCAGTACGAACTGCACCTTCGCTACTTCATCGACGCTCAGCGCTACGTCGGCTTTCCCTTCGCCTACCAAACCATCGGATCGAGCATGGCGGTACGCTGCGACGCCTATCAGCAGCAGGGCGGTATGAATCGCCGGAAGGCGGGAGAGGATTTTTACTTCTTGCACAAATTCACGGCACTAGGCCACTTTTCGGAACTGAACAGCACCCGGATCATTCCCTCGCCACGCCCATCCCACCGCGTTCCCTTCGGGACGGGACGGGCAGTAAGGGAAATGCTGGAAACCGGTGGTACTTACCTGACTTACGCACCGGATAGCTTTGAAGATCTGCGGGTGTTGCCGGAAATAATTCCTGAATTGTATAAACTGAAAGATGCTGACTGGCCGGCTTTCGCCAAAAAGTTACCGGACAGCCTCCGGACATTTATGGAAATGATCGATGCAAGAAAAAGAATAGCAAATATCCGGCGTCATACGAACTCACCGGAAACCTTTGCTAAGCGGTTTTATCGTTGGTTCGATGCTTTCCAGGTAATGAAATTCATGCACTTTGCCCGGGACCGGTACTATCCGAATGTGCCGGTAGCGGGGGCGGCGAAAACGTTTACGAAACTTTTAAAGTTTCGCAAACGTATGACGGTTCTCCAGGAACGGGAAGCGGATCCCGTCAAAAATCTTTTACTTGAGTTTCGAAGGTTTGATCGGAGGAGAGGAGACGTTTACTAAACCTCGGAGGTGTGTTGATTACCCATAAGTCCGGTTTTGGCTACTTCTACGGTTCATCCGTTCGTCAGTTTTACTGTTCTGCGGTTCTGAATGTCTACAAAAAGGTAAAAAACTGTTTCAAACAGGCCGGAACCGCAGAACAGAGGAACAGAAAAACAGAAGAACAGAGGAAGTTTGTACCGGCTAAAGTTGTGGGTAATCGATACACCTCGGAGGTTTCGTAAACATTAGTGCAGCGCCGGCCGGATCTCCAGTCCATCCACCACTTCAGACTCTTTATCAATCCACCATTCCAGGCGCTCGTACACCTTGTCTTCCGGAAAGTACTGCAGCGCCATTCTGACGTAGATGTGGCCGTGTTTGGCTTCGGAGGTCCACAGCATTTTGTAGAATTTCTTCAGTTCCGGATCTTCCAGCGCCTCCTCGATGAGGCGAAAGCGCTCAGCGCCCCGCGTCTCAAAGACCGAGCCGATGAGCAGCCGGTCGAGGAAGCGCTCCTCGATGCCCGAGTGCATACGCTTGACCAGTCCTTTGATATAGGGATCTTCGTGGATGGAGTGCGCCAGCTGCACGCCGCGGCGCTGCATGAGATCGTACACCTGCTGAAAGTGCTCCAGTTCTTCGACGGCTGTATCGATGAGTTCGGGGATAATTTCCACCCGGTCCGGATATTTGGCCACCAGGCTCATGGCGGCCGCCGAGGCTTTGCGCTCGCAGTCGGCGTGGTCCTGCAGGAAAGTATCGAAGTCGTTGAGTACGGCTTCCACCCATTCTGGCTTGCTGGGGGATTTGATGTCGAGATTGAGTTTCATGAGAACAAATATAAAAAAAACGCGCCACCAACCGTACTTGACGGTTAATGACGCGTTTTTGATTTAATGATGCCGTTGCCGGACGGCATCCATCTTAGTGGAGACGGTGAGAGTCGAACTCACGTCCAGAGAAAGCACTCATTAGCCTTCTACATGCTTAGTCCTCCGTTGAGATTTTCGAGTTCAGGGAAGGTTGAAGGACGAACCTATACCTGAACCTTAGATCCGGTTTCTTTCGCTTCCGAGTCAGATCAGTCCGGGGAAGCTAGCCTACGGGTGATGGTTTGCGGCACGATGTGTAGTAGGCGTCAACCGTGCGGCAAAATGGCTTTCTAAGACCTTGTCTTAGGCAGCCATGGCATACTGTGTATTGCCATGTAAAAAGTTGTTGCAGTCAGTTTCTAACGGAGTTGAACTACGTGCTCCGGCATGCTTACTAACCAGTTTACTCTCCTGTCGATTCCAATACGTCCCCATATCTTGAATCTCAGTTAAGCTAATAACTGATTAATAATTCCTTTTCAAATTTTGCTCCGCCTCTTTTGGCAGCGCATACAAAGATATAAACGGTGTTTGACTTTCAAAAGTTCCAGGGAAGCTAATATTTTTAAACAAATTACTTCCGAGGTATCACCTGATATATCAGATTTAGAAACGAAAGGCGATGCGAAATCGTTCACACCACCTTTCTTTTTCTGTCGGCGGGGGAGCACCCCACCGGAATTTGGATATAACTGGGATTCCGAAGCTGTTTTGTGTTTATTTGTCTTTTTAGACGCAGCTATTTCGAAAAGTCACATGTTGGGAAGTCGGCCATACGGCTCTTCGCTTCGCTCCGAGAAGTCGGAAGCCTTGAACCTCGAGCTCCCACCCTACTCTACACTGAGGGCCAGGAAAATGACGGCAAGCGTCAGTCCGGCCTGCGAGAGGCGCCAGACCGGGTCTTCAACCGGCAGGCTCCGGTATACCAGCCAGTAGGCGCCCAGCAGGACGACACAGATAAAGCCTGGCCCTGCGTTTTTCCCGGTCTTCAAACCCCTCCAATGCCCCGCGCAAGCGCTGATATACGGCATACTTACGGCTATCAGGCAAATCCGGCAGTAACAGCTCCAGGGAATCGAAAAAGCTGGTCTGGGCGGAAAGGCTGAACGCAATGGGGATCAGTATCAGGCTCATCCAAATGGATCGCATCGGTTTCGGGCATATTGGTTCTACCCATAAAATACAAATTTCTGATAAAGCGCGCATGGTCATTTCCTTAGGTCCGGAATTCTGCTAATTTTGTGCCCCGAAGGCCCTGCGCCATTCGCCATGCCCTAAAACAAAACACCATGAAATTCGGCATCATCAAAGAAGGAAAAACGCCGCCCGATTCCCGGGTGCCGCTCACTCCCAAGCAGTGTGCTACGCTGCTGAAGGACTACGCAATCGACATCATCGTGCAACCGGCTCCGGGTCGCTGCTACGACGACGAAGAGTACGTGGCCGAAGGTATTCGGCTCAGCGAAGATTTATCAGACCGGGATGTATTGCTCGGCGTAAAAGAGGTGCCAAAGGAACAGTTGATTCCGGAGACAACGTACTGTTTTTTCTCACATACCATCAAAAAGCAACCCTACAACCGGGACCTGTTACGGACCGTCTTGAAAAAAGGCATCCGGCTCATCGATTACGAAGTGCTGACCGATGAGCGCGGCCGCCGCCTGATCGCCTTCGGTCGCTTCGCCGGCATGGTGGGAGCTCACAATGCCCTGTGGACCTATGCACAGCGCAGCGGCGCCTTCTCTCTCAAGCGCATGAAGGATTACCACGATTATGCCGAGGCCAGAGAAGCTTATAAAAAACTGGAACTCCCGGCCGTCAAGATCGTGCTGACGGGCACCGGCCGTGTGGGTTCCGGCGCCGCCCAGGTGCTGCGCGATATGGGCATCCGGCAGGTGCCCCCCCGGGACTTTCTGCAAAAGAAATTCAAAGAGGCGGTCTTTACCCAACTGCGCGTGCATCACTACATCGCCCGCCAGGATGATAAACCCTACGAAACCAGTGATTACTATCGTCATCCCGTCGGCTACAAAAGCGTCTTCGCGCCCTATTATCGGAATGCCGATATCATGATCAACGGCATCTACTGGGACCGCCGCGCCCCGGCCTTCTTTACCGCGGAGGAAATGAAACGAGACGACTGGAACATCAGCGTCATCGCCGATGTCACCTGCGATATCGCCCCGGAAGCTTCCATCCCCTCTACCCTACGTGCCGCCACCATCGCCGATCCCGTATTCGGATACGATCCCGAAACGGGCCGGGAAGCCTGCCCCTACCAGAAACACGTCATTGATATGATGACCATCGACAACCTGCCCAACGAACTGCCCCGCGACGCCTCACAGGCCTTCGGCGAGCAGTTTGTACAACACGTGTTACCGGAATTCTTTAAGGAAAAAAGCCGCATCCTGGAACGCGCGACGATCGCGAAGGACGGAAGGCTGGGCATGTTCTTCCAGTATCTGGAAGACTACGTTCAGGGATAGATAGGATGTTCGGTTCGCTGCCCTCACCAAAAAGAGGATGTTTGCTTCGCTTCGCTCAGCAAATAGGGGATTTTCGGTTCGCTACGCTCACCAAAGGGAGGGATGTTTGCCTCGCTTCGCTCGGCAAAAAAGGGGGGGCGCTCCGCGAAAGGCGCGTTTATCCTCAGCATCTTTCCAAACATCCAGTTTTCTAAATGCTCTAATTTTGAGGACCCTTCTACGTCCCATTGGTAATTACATTTTCCACAAAGTTCTGATCAAAATATCACGTTGGGACAAAATGGGACATTATCAAAGCGGGAAACACTGCTTATCATTTCTCCACTCCAGTTTTTCTGGAGTACAATAACTATTCCGAAGACTCTAAGGTGGTGAATCGAAGAGATAATACCGTATAAGAAATTACAGCTCAGCACTCTTATCTATACGAAGCAACTCTTCGCGAAGCGAACATCCCCCCTCGACGAGCACAGCGAGACAAAAACCTCACTCTCACCCCTCCCCCTCCAAATACTCAACCACATTTCGCTCCACCCTTTCCAATATCCGCTCCGTATCGGCTTTGACGAATTCCCGCCCGGTGATGCGTTCGAACAGTTCGATGTAGCGGTCAGAGACCTCCCATACGAAATCGCCGGGCATGACCGGCATTTGCTGGCCTTCTTTGCCCTGAAAGCCGTTGACCATTAGCCATTCGCGGACGAATTCCTTGGAAAGCTGCTTTTGGCGAATGCCTTCTTTTTGCCTTTCTTCGTATCCTTCGAGGTAGTAGTAGCGGGAACTGTCGGGGGTATGAATCTCATCGATGACATAGATTTCGCCATCTTTCTTCCCAAACTCGTATTTGGTGTCCACCAGAATCAGCCCCTGTTCGCGAGCCATTTCGGAACCGCGCTGGAACAGCGCCCTGGTATAAGCCTCCAGCTTTTCGTAATCGGCGGCGCTGACCAGGCCGCGTTCGATAATCTCTTCTTTGGAAATATCCTCGTCATGCCCTTCCTCGGCTTTGGTCGCCGGAGTGATGATCGGCTCCGGGAAAGCATCGCTCTCCCGCATACCTTCCGGCATAGGCGCCCCGGACACCTGCCGCCTGCCCGCCCGGTACTCGCGCCCGGCGTGGCCAGCCAGGTAACCCCGGATGACCATCTCTATCTTGAAGGGCGTACAGGCTTGTCCTACGCTAACATTGGGATCGGGCGTGGCTTCCAACCAGTTGGGCGCAATGTCATGAGTTGCTTCCAGGAAATACGCCGCTATCTGATTCAACACCTGCCCCTTAAAGGGAATGGGGCGTGGCAATACATGATCGAAGGCGGAGATGCGGTCCGAAGCAATCATCACCAGGCGATCGCCGATGGTGTATACGTCGCGGACCTTACCGCGATAGAAATGGGTCTGGCCGGGAAAGTGAAAGTTGGTTTCGAGGATGGCCTGCTGTTCGATACTGGGCATAGGTGGATGCTTTTTCCGGCAAAAGTAGGAAAAGTTTGGAAGTTTAGTCGCCACTCCTTCCTACGGACCGAATGGTCGGAGTGGCTGGTTTAGAAGTTTAGCAGGCCTGAAACCGGGAATTTCATTTTCAAACCTGCTAAACTTCTAAACTCCATTGGATCAGGGATACACCGCCAGCGTTCCCCGCATCCTCAGGTAATGCCCCGGGAAAGTACACACGTACTGATAGGCCCCCGGTTTTTCCGGGGCCCGGAAATAGATCGTCTCCCGGGCGCCGGGGCTCAGCAGCTGAGTGAAGTGCAGCACGTTTTCAGTGTTGGGGACATAGTCGAGGCGCTCCCCCTGCAGATCGAGGTCCAGGGCCTGCTTTCCGACAGCGTCAGCTTTACCCGGTGCGGTGATAACGATGTTGTGCGGCATGTCGTCGTTGTTGTAAAAGGTCAGCTTGACCGTACTGCCGGCTTTGACCGACAAGCTCTTTTTATCGTACTTCAGTCCGGGAATAGTGGAGATCATCAGACTAAAACCGGGATTCCTCCAATCCGCCGGTTTCTGGGTAACGCGCTTGGCAGCCCGATTGCGCGGCGTACGGACATTTTCGTTAGCCACTGTCGCGGGTTTCTTGGCGGGAGGATCTGCTTTTTTTACTTCTTCCTCCACTTGTTGTATCGTCTCTTCCCTGGTCTGAGCAGCCGGTCCTTCCGCCTCCTTTATTGCAGCACCGTCTTCACTGTGCTGATGGCCATTGGTGCCGGCGACGCTACGGATTTTGTCCAGCGCGGATTCCGGCAGGGCCAGCGGTTCTCCATCAGGGATGGCGTTGAGCGTATAGTGGCTTCGGAACTAAGTAATTGGGTATATAGACGAAGTTATTTTTCGGCTGAGCAAGGCGAAGGTTCGGGATCGTGGCCTTAGCCACGAAGCCCGGTTCTTTAACGCAGCTCAGCCGGAAA
>Ga0102943_1001042_pt1 | contig 17597 bp, 13 predicted proteins | sample SalPonC_black_MG_FD_78174 | JGI IMG/M metagenome (GOLD analysis project Ga0102943, IMG submission 78174) | Salt pond soil microbial communities from South San Francisco under conditions of wetland restoration - Salt Pond MetaG... | ecosystem: Environmental > Aquatic > Marine > Intertidal zone >...
CTGTACAGGTTTGAACTCAAAGCCCGCTGGATCCCTAGATCAATACTGGATTTGGCTCCAGATCGGATTCAAACAGTTAAACCCACAGAGCGGATTGAACGATATACCACTTTTGAAGTCAGTTATCATATGAATGACAGGGTGGAAGCTTCTCAAATACAGCTGGTTATAGAAATTGAAAAAAGACTTCCGGTGGCAAACCAGAGAATTCCGTCAGGTGAAACGATTAAAGAGGAGATGCTGGGAGAGTTGTGGGTGCCTGTTTCTATAAGCAGAGGACAGCTTGTGGAAAATTCTGATGAGTTGGTTGGCTATAAAGTTCGAAGAACACTGGCGCCCGGACAGCCGGTGCGTCATGCAGAAGTAACGAAAGGTTTTCTGATACAGTCAGGTGAAACTGCCCGCCTGATTTTTGACGAAACAGGAGTACGAATTGAAATTGAGGTTATTGCTCAAAGTTCAGGGGAGCAGGACGAAGAAATTATCTTTTTTAGCGAAGAAACAAAGAACAGGTATCTGGGCCGAATTACCGGCCCGGGAGTGGCAATATGGAGAAAAACACTATGATTAAGAAGACTTTATTTTTGGTATTTGTGGTAGCACTTGGCGGATTATTGTCAACAGCTAAAGCACAGCGTTCACTTTATCAGGATATCAAAGCTCACCAAATTGGTGATATAATTACGATTATTTTGACAGAAAACATTTCGGGTACGTCGTCATCCGATGCCCGTAATTCGGCCAATTCTGATGCCGGTGCCGGCGGTTCTGTTTCCAGTAACTTTATTCCCTTCCAACCGACTTTTGGTTCAGATGTAAATGTCAATTACGGTGAGGATCAGCGCAATTCATCGAGCCAGGGTCAATTGCTTAAAGGTTTGATGAGTGTGCAGATAAAAGATGTAACTGAATCAGGAGATTTACTTATTGAAGGAACCAGGCTCACAGAAATTAACGGTGAAAGACACGAAATGAATTTGGTTGGAACTGTGCGGCCTATGGACATTGACAGTCAGAACCGTGTCTATTCTTACAGAGTTGCCAATGCAGATATAGTCTATAAGCAACATGGCGGACGATTTTCAGGTGTTACTAAAAAGAGAGGTTTTCTTACCAGAGCGGTCTTGACAGGAGTGGGAGTTGTATTGAGCGCTGTGATTGTAAATGAATCGATGAACTGATAATCCTTTAGAATATGATTAAAATGACAGAAGACATCAGTTTTAAAAGAATATTTTGCAAGCTAATCCCGCTCCTTACGTTATTAATGATTCTGGACGTGCTTGTACCCAGTGAGTTATATGCGCAGCAAACCCGGCTTTCGGAACTGGTAGAGATAGAAAATGCTCATCGCAAAGAATTAATTGGATACGGACTTGTAACGGGATTGGATAGATCGGGGGATCGAACGATTAGCAGCCGCGGGGCGATGTTCACCGTCCAGTCCATCACCAATATGCTTGAAAACTTTGGAATTACGGTGGATGCTGATCGTCTGAGAACCAGAAACGTTGCGGCCGTTATTGTAACAGCTTCGATAGGCCCTTACCACGCAGCGGGCAGTGAAATCGATGTAACCGTTTCTTCGTTGGGTGATGCGAGCAGTTTACAAGGAGGGGTTCTGTTACAGACTCCCCTGTTTGATCCGGATAACGAAGAGGTTTTTGCCAAAGCCCAGGGACCCTTAATCGTGGGTGGATTCAATGCGGAAATACCCGGTGCGAGGGTTAGCAGAAATCAAACCCTGACTGCTACCATACCCGGAGGCGGTGTGGTTACCGGAAACTCTGAATTTGAATTTGATACAGAACGTCCCCTGGGATTAATTTTAAGAGATCCAAACTATCGGAACGCCCGCAGAATTGCCGAAGCGATTAATGAAGCGTTCGATGAAGAGCTTGCCTTTGTTCAGCATGCGGGAGTTGTAAGAGCCCGGTGGCCGGACACATTTCAGGAACAGGGAAACCGGAATATTTTTACATCCATCATTCTGGATCAGGAAATTGAAGTAGATACACCGGCTAGGGTTGTAATAAATGAACGAACGGGTACAATTGTGGCCGGAGGAAATGTTGTAATCGATGAGGTTATGGTCTCTCACGGCAGTATTCAAGTGCGAACACAGGTAACCCCATTTATAAGTCAGCCTCCACCGTTTAGTGGAGGTGAAACTACTGTAGTCCCTGTTCCTGAAGTTGGAATCAGTGAAGAATCGGCACAGACCGTTGTTTTGGAACCGGAAACCACGGTTGCTCAGCTTGCGGTTTCTCTAAACTCACTTGGGCTTAGCCCCCGGGATATTATATCCATTTTTCAGGCGATGGATCGTGCGGGTGCACTTCGTGGAAAACTAATTGTGATGTAAATCAATAAACAAAAATTGGTATGAATATAGAATCATATATCCATGTAGCTCGATCTCAGGTTGGTGATGAGCGATCAAGTGAACTGAAGAAAGAACAGGCAGCCACCGATTTCGAAGAGCTTTTTGCAAAGCATCTTGTGAAAGAAATGACAAAAGGATCATTTGAAATGACGGATGGAGTGAGCGGCATGGGTGGCAATAGTCTTTACAGAGAATTTATAACCGATGCACTATCAAGTGAATTGGCAGCGCAGAGAAAACTGGGCATGGCAGATTTGGTAATGGAGTATTGGGGACAAACAACAGAAGAAGTAATTAATCAAAAGTCTACAGAAAAAAATGACAGCACTACCTGATTTAGTTGGAAAATATCCTGAGCATGTTCAAGAACTTGCAAATACAGTTGCTGAACTTGATACGATTCTGAATGAGATTCATCAGATCATAGAGAAACAGATAGATGCTGTAGTGAAGTCAGATTCGAAAGAACTCTCTGTTTTGACAGAAAAGCACACTGAACTTCAGCTTCGCTATGCAAGCAGTGAAAAGGAATTCGTGAAAAAACTTAAGTATTGTGCCGAAAGTGCTGATAACAAAAGTGATAGTGTAAGGCTTGAGCATCTCAGAGATGCCTATCCGGTTTTAGGAGATTGGGTAGAAAGTGTTCGGAAATTTTTGACTGAGAAAGTACAAAATTTATCAAAAAAGCAGAGTCAACTGGTTAACCTGCTCGAGTTTGCTATCACAAGAAATAAGAATTTGATGCACTCTATTTACGATATGTATAATCATAAGAATAAAGTTTACAGCTCAAAAGGAAACAACGGACACATTCCCTCAGGTGTAGCTATAAACCAGGAAATTTAGTCATGAAGACACTTTTTGAAATTTCTAGAAGCGGACTTAAAACTGCCGAACGCTCCCTTTCAACTACCTCTAATAACCTGATCAATGCGGATACACCCGGTTATTCCAGACAGCGGGTAAACCAGGAACCGGCGGGAATGCGTTTTAGTGATCGTGCAGCCGGTCTGGGAGTAAATATGACAGGAATTACCAGACTCCGTAATGAAATGGCCGATATTCAGCTGAACGACAAGCGACAGAATATGGGGTATATGCAGGAGAAGGCAAAAGTGTTTGAGCAGATGGAAGCATATATGGCAACTGACTCCGGCCATGACCTGGATCTTCAGATTAGCAGACTCTTTGATTCATTTTCTGAGCTTTCATCAGATCCTCAGGACAATAGTGTGAGAAATAATCTTGTGGTTGAGGCGGAACAGCTTACGGATAAATTCGGTGACATGAGCCGAAATCTTGATAAGACAAGTGATCTGGTACGTGAATCGGTTCATACAAATGTTCAGAGAGTTAACAAGCTTATTGATGAGCTTGCATCTTTAAATAAGCCAATCGTGCAAGGCGGTTCTGCAGGCAAGCCGGATCATCACAGTCTGGATATTCGGGTAAAGAAACTGGAAGAGCTCTCAGAACTGATTAATTTTGAGTCTCAGGTTCAGGATAATGGAAAGCTTGAATTAAGGGTGAATGGAATCCAAATTCTGGATGGTGAGAATGCCATGCAGATCAAATCTGAAGTGGATGATGTGACTAAGGTGTATCGGCTTCGACTCGACAACGGTAAGATTATAGAGCCGAACGGTGGTAAACTGGGAGCAGATATTGAGATGTACGAAAGGGAAGTTCCGGAAATGAAACAGAGGCTCGATGCTGTAGCTGAAACTCTTGTTACAAGGTTCAATGACCTGCATTTACAAGGTTATGGGTTGGAGGACGGAACCCAGAGAAATTTCTTTAACCCTACCAATGTGTCCGCCTCTTCGATAGAATTGAATGATGTAATTAAAAATAATCAACAGCATATCGCCGCTTCATCTGTAGTGGGTGAAGCCGGAAACGGGGATATTGCTGCCGGAATAGCCAATATCCGTAATGAAAATCTGATTTCCGGCAGAAAAGTGACGGATTATGCTGTAGATCTTATCAGTAAACCCGGAGAAAATCTAAGCAATGTAAGAGCTCAGATGGAAGCTCGGGATTCTGAGATTCAGATGTTAAAAACACAACAGGAGAGGGAGTCCGGTGTAAATATTGACGAAGAGCTCAGTTTAATGATCAAATATCAGAACGCCTATCAAGGTGCGGCAAAAGCGATGCAGGCAGCACAGCAAATGTACGACACACTCTTAAGTATTGTGAGGTAAACCCATGCGCGTAACACAGAAAATACTTTTCAATAATTTTATGCGAGACGTAAATAAAAACCGTGGTGAGATGGGGCGTATTCAGTCTGACCTTTCCAGCGGTAAAGAGGTCAGGGTTGCTTCCCAGGATCCGGTCTCGTTTCAGCGATCCCGCATTATCGAGGATAACATCAGGAAAGAAGAGCAGTACCAGAGTAATATCAGCAGCGGATTACGTCAGGGTAGGTTAGCTCAGGAATCTCTGGACGAAACTATTGACCGGCTGGTGGATATTAAGCGTCTCATGGTTCAGGGAGCGTCAGACTCCTCCGACGCAAAAATACGAACAAATATGGCTGATGAAGTTGGTGAAATACGTGACAGTCTTGTACAAACACTGAATGTTAGTTACGGTGATCGATATCTTTTTGCAGGCACTAACAGCGGAGAGAAACCCTTTGATTACGATCCATTGGCTCCTGGTGGAGTGGATAATACAAGTAACGGAACAGCTCCTAAAATTCTGGTTGCCGACGGTATGAGTCTCGACTTCTCGATTTCGGGTGAAGAGCTGACCGATACCGATTCAGGAGACCTTTTTGAGGTATTGGGTAATATTGAAGATGCACTGAGAAATAACGACTCCGGGGCGGTAAATACAATGCTGAGTGATATAGATGGAGTGATAGAGCATGTGACGGATAAGACTTCAAAACTGGGGAGTAACATTACCCGGCTAGAACACATGTTTGAACAGTATGAATCTTCAAAGATTATTCAGAAGGCAGATGTAAGCAATCTTGTTGATACTGATTTTGCGCAGGCGTTTTCAGAACTGCAGCGTACTCAGGTTGCATACGAATCGGCGATGGCTGTACATTCAAAAATGTTTAGCAACACTCTGTTGAATTATCTGTAAGATAGAATTTTTGAGATTAAGCAAGTATACCATCTAAGAATATCAATATTTGAGGGTTAATTTAAAATCAGGGTAAATCATGGATTTAGAATCAGCAACACAGAATTTAAAGTGTGAGGGTGGGGATCAAAATATCGAGCTGATTCTCTACGTATCAAGACCTTCAAATATTACGGAACGACGAATTGAGAATTTTAAAAAATATTTTAGTTCAATTACGATTGCGGCTCCATTTGATAAGAAGCTGATGCTATCGGATAATATGCGGTGGTTCCGGTTTACTGCTGATATGACCAAATCAACGGTTTGGAATCGCCTGATTCAGGAAAGTGAGTCACAGTCTCAGTTTATAATTGAAGAAGATGAAGAGCTGACGGATGAGGCTTGCGGTTTTTTAAGGTCTAATGATCATAGTAAATGGGCAGCTGCTCTGATTTCTGTTAAAAATGGTGAAAACGTAACAGCCTATCATCAAATCCGTTTTATCAATGAATCTAAAGGGGATATTTTTAAAGGCGGATCTATCCCGGACGCTACTGAATATATTTTACAGAATGAAATTCTATTGGATGATAATCCGATTTTGATCTCTCGATCTGATTCGCCGTACTACAAAACAGATTTGCTTGGAGGTCACGAAATAACTTCTCGTCGGGATCTGGTTGAAGGCTATGAAAAAATATTCAACAAAAAATACAGCGAAGCCGCCGCTTATTTCAGGAAAGTGCTTAAGCAAGAAATATTGTTGCCTTTTGATCGCCTGGCTGCAGTAAATGGACTATCAACTTGTTTAACTGAGCAGTTCAAATGGGACAGGGCACTCAATCTTGCAGAGCAATCGGCTGAAGCTGAGCCTCTTCAGTATTTGCCATACTTGATTCAATACCGGATTTACGAGCTGAAGAAAGATTGGGGACATGCTTACTCTGCGTTGGAAAAATATTATACTAATATTGACAAATCGACGAGAGCAGGGTTTGATAAAGGGATGAGCAGAGAAGCTACATTGGGAAAAATGGGTGATCTGGCTTTAAAGATAAAAGATCACCGAGTGGCGGGTGAGCATTTTGAAGAGCTTTACAATATTAAAGAAGGTGCTGTGGAACGCGGATTTTTAAAACGTCTTTTTGTGATGGCATCTGACAGAGGAGATTTCACAAAATCTAAAATCTTTTTTGAAAAACTTTTCGGTGACTACCTTCCCGATAAGCTTAGCCGAAGAGCAACTGCAGAGTTGCAGGATTGCATGGAACAATTCATGAAAAACCGCTGGTACGATTACGCTTTAGAAGTTTACGAAGATCTTCTTGAAGAGCACCCGTCTAACGGCGAGTACAAAAGACGGTATGTTGTTCTATTGACTAAACTAAATCGAATGGATAGGGCTAAAAAACTGATTGCTGCCGGAATCTGATTCAACCTTACTCATCCAGGTTTTTCAGCTTGTTTCGAATGGTACGGTCAGAGATTCCGAGTATTTTGGAGGCCTCTTTTTGATTGCCCTGTGTGTGTTCCAGTGCTTTCTTTATCAGATGTAGTTCCATATCCTCAATTGCCATTAGAGGTAAATCGGTCAGTACTTCATTGCTCAGATTTTCATCTACATTTGAAAAGAGCTGATTTTCAATGTGCTCAGGTTTTATTTCGACACTATCCTGTGACAGAATAACACCCCTGTGAATTTTATTATTCAGTTCCCTTACATTACCGCGCCACTCCTGAGTCATTAAGTAGCTGACCAGCTCGTCCGAAAGTTTCTTCTCACCAAGGCCGTATTTGCGGGTAAACTCTTGTACGAAATGATTAGCAAGCAGTGGAATATCCTCTCGCCTGTGGCGAAGCGGCGGTATGGTAATCGGGAAAACGTTTAACCGGTAGTAGAGATCCTCACGGAAAGTCCCTTCAGAGATGGCTTTTCCCAGAATTCGGTTTGATGTAGCCAAAATACGGACATCTACTCTGATAGGTTTTTGGCTTCCCACCCTGTAGAACTCTTTTTCCTGTAAAACCCGCAGTAGTTTTGCCTGAACATTGATATCGATCTCTGTGATTTCATCGAGCAAAAGAGTTCCACCGTCGGCTTCATCAAAAGCTCCTTTTCGATCTGACACAGCTCCGGTAAAGGATCCCTTTAAATGACCAAATAGAGTACTCTCAACCAGTTCTGTGGGAAGGTTTGCACAATTAATCTTTATGTAAGGTTTACCGGCGCGATCACTGTTGACGTGAATTTGATGGGCAAAGACCTCTTTCCCCGTTCCGCTCTCACCCTGAATCATAACAGGGGCGTCATTACGAGCTATTTGGGGAAGAATTCGAAGCAGCTTTTTGATTTTGGGGTCGTTCCCGACAAATTGATTTTCTTCTCCGTTTGAAGAAGGCTCAATCTTTTTAACGTGAGCGGATTTCTCTCGTTCCGTTTTTCTCGGTTTTGAATCGGCGCCCCCGGGTTTTTTAGGTCCTACTTCACTGGGATCTGATTCAAAATATCGACTTACCCTAAAGAGGAGTTCTTTTGCTTTAAATGGCTTAGTTATATAGTCGTAGGCACCTTTTCGAAGGGCATTAACAGAGTGCTGTATATTGCCGAACCCGGTTATCATAATTACACCGGTTTCGGGGCAGTTTTTTTTAACAAAGGCAAGTATTTCATCACCGGTCATCTCATTCATTTTGACATCGGTGACGACAAGATCGGGATTATTATTCTGTAAAAACTCGGTTGCTTTTACAGGGGATTCAAACGCATCAATTTTAAAGTTATTCATCGAGAGGTGTTCCTCCATAAATTCAAGGAGGAGGTTATCATCATCGATGATTACAATATGTCCCTTCATATACCTAAAACCTGATCATTGTTAACAAGATAAGTCCAAGTATAAAAAAACTATATCATAGATGAGTAGTTCTAAGGCCAAAAAGAGCTGGAAGGTGTAATTATAACAGAAAATACCGATAGGTTCTGCAGAACAAATAGTATGTTTGTGTTGAAAACAGGTAGGTTTAATCTACTATTTTCCCTGCGATCTCTTCCCAAACATCAGGGTTGTTCAGCATTTGCCCTATTTTGGTTTCAGATACTTTTTCAGGAGAATCACTTTTGGCTGCTTCAAACTCATTCAAATCAGCCTTCATCTGTTTTAGTTTGTTGAAAGACGAGCTGTTTAGTTTCTCCAATTCAATCTTTGCAAAAATCTGTTCATTCTTAGAGCCTGAGTACTCATTCAATGATATCTTGTCTGAATACCCGTTTTTTTGAGGTGCAAACTGATTATCAGTTTTTCTGCTCTCTTCAGATGAGCCGGATTTGTTGACTTGTCCGTTTGTGCTGCTTGTAATGTTATTAATATCCATAATCGTCTAATTTAGCCTCTTGAAATATAAGAATTGTCGGGGCTATCTAAAACCTGGTAGCCCTCTTCAGCTTTTCTTTGCTGTGTTGCCGAAGCAAGTTTCGACTTTGATTCCAATAAAGTTTCAGATAACAATTTTTGTATTGAAATATTCAGATGTTCAAATTCATTAAAAAGCTCATCGAGTGTTAGTTTATCAGCCCCAGACATTTCAGATCGGTTTTGATCGTTAAACAACGACTTTAACTCGGTTATGGTGGTTTCCCTGTCGTCCAGGAATTTTGTCAGGTCATCCGGCGATGAAATCTTTTCCTTATTCAGTTCACTGAGCATAGATTCGCTCTTTGCATTCAGTTTTTTAAAGGTATTTAAAAGATTTTTATTCATTTACTTAATTTCTTGAAAATAATAGACTAAAATCTTTGACGGTAACTCATTACTTCCTGAAACTGAGCATCACCTCTTTCAATAATTAACTGCAGCTTATTGAACGTATCACGCTGTCTTTCTTCGTATTTAGCCAGATATTTATCTTGCTGTGCAATACGATTATCCAATCGATCAATTTTCTGCTCCACTCCGCTTTCAAGTGAACTGATAATGCCGTTGGACTTTGTATACGCTTCAGCCTGGTTCATCATCTTCTGAACGGCTGAATTTTCATTCGTAAAAAGTTCTGCTATCTGTTCGGGACGCTGTTCAAGGGCTTCATTCAAGAGCTCTTCATCATCAACGAACATGGTTCCGTCGTTTTTGAAATCGATCCCAATCTCTGATAATCGTGATAGCTGATCAGGATCGGCTCCATCCATAGGCAGTAGAGCCGTTTGACGAAGGTTGACGGTCAAATTCCGAATAGAACGCATTCTTCTGAGTGGGCCTTGGGAGTTGTTCTCTCCATCAATGAAAGTGCGCTGCCGGATGGTCTTGTTCATGTCATTAAATGATGAGATGAACTCGTCAACATTCGACTTGGCTTCCTCAAGGTTTCTTTGAGCTGAAATTTGAATACTGTCCGGGCTCTCACCAGTAAGAGTGAACGACAAACCGCCAATGGCGTCGTCCACAAGATTCTGACTCCGGGTAAACGTTACTCCATCAATTGTAAACTCTGCATCCAGCAAATTTTGATCTCTGAGATGGGTAATCGAACTTGTAATATCCGTTCCGACTCCGGTTGAACCGTCAAATTGAATGCGGTTTTCAAATCCTGTTTCCAGACTTTTAACCGAGAGCTGAATTTGGTCATCATTGACGTTAAATACAGTGGCGTCAGCCTTTTCGCCAAACAAGCTCTCTATCTGTTCAGAAAAAGAGTCGAAAACTTCACGGTTGGTTTTATCAACCATTGTGCCTGTCCCGTCATCCTTGGTGGTCTCGAGCTGGATGGTTTCTGTTTGGTCACCGATCGTGATTGTAATAGAACCATCCCCACTTTGGGCCAGATCGTAATCGTCCGCGTTTAATACACCGGACAGGGCAGTATCATTCGTAGCCATTCTTTCAACCTGAATGTTGAAAGTAGAGGGCCGGTCCATACCTGTTGCCGAATTTACCTGAACAATGGACTCGTTATTAGACTGTGTTGTAAATGGTTCAAAAGCGTTGTTCGTCGGGGTAGAAAGCTCTTTGATCTGATTAATAAAGGAAGAGATAGATGAACTGACATCTCCCAAAGCTTTCTTCTGCTCCTGCTGGTCTTTTTGTTGAGCCTCAAGCTTGAATTTTGTCTGACTTTCGAGCTGAACTAGCTGCTGAACAAACTTCTCGTAAGGGTTTGTCTGGCGAAATAAATTATTGACTGAATTCATAACTGTAAATGATTATGATGCGGCTGTGGATTTATTTGCCACCTCATCCCATGTTTCACGGATGGGCTCCATAACTTCCCTGATTTGTTCAAACTCGTTTTTGCGAGCCAAATCCTGGCAATATCTGTAAATAGCAAAAAGCTGATCAGCAGGTTCGTGATCAAAGTTTAATCCGGCAATCAGGGTTGAGAGAATCTCCTTGGCCTTTTGACCATCTTCTCTGTAAGTGGCCTGAATGAGTAGATCGTACATCTTTACCACCAATTGAAGCGGTGAGGCATTTTTTACTGCCTGCTGTTGATAAACCAATTGAGGATCTCGCATGATAATTTATTCTCTGTTACAATTTAAAGTCTTTCTTTAGTTCTTATCGGCCATTTCATCAGAACTGTTAAGTGGATACTTAATGTTTAAAAAGTTCTAATATTTGACTGTTCATTAGCTTAAAGATATATATGCAAGAGATATGCCAAGAACATTGAATGCAGTAATGGAAATTTGATATCTGCTTTTGTGCCAGAGGGCAGAAGTATTTTACCGAAAAAATTTACCGATTAAATTTAAGGTAATGTTGAGGTAAAAAACTAAATCAGGTTTATATTTTTTTTAAAATATTGTATTGCATGTACTTACGACGAAATAAATTTACTCTTCATAAGGTATGCGCTAGTGTGATGCAACAGTTCTGTTTTTTAGATGAATTTAAAGCTGTTCCAGATTAACGTGTAAATAAAAACTTTACTTACCGGAATTGGATATGTTTTGAGGGAAAATATGGTGGGTGCAGGAAAAATTTTACTGCTATTCTTAGTATTATCGGTAGCTTTGGTAGGGTTTTATAGTTCTCAACGTTCGCTAAAGGACCGTTTTATCAAATGACAGTGAAAAAGTACATCCTGTGTCATCTGACTGATAATTATAATTTCCTTCAAGTTGCTCAGAAAGCGTTCTAATAAGCTGCAATCCCAGAGTTGTGCTGTTTTCGATATCAAAATTTTCAGGCAGTCCATTACCATTATCTTTGATCTTTAAATATAATGTTTTGCCTTCATGCTCTCGCAGTTCCACATACACGTTCCCTCTTTCCATCCCTTTAAAGGCGTGTTTTACAATATTTGTAACAACTTCATTTACTATCAATGAACATGGAATTGCTTCATTAACACTCAGTTGTACCGGAACGCATTCGTAGTGCAATTCTATATCAACGGAAAATTGCATCGTCGAAATTACGCTATTGATTAATTCTTTTAGATTTTCTGAGAAATCGAGTTCTGCAAAATTTTGTGATTTATAGAGCTGTTCATGGATATTGGCCATAGACTTGATTCTGAGTACGCTCTCCATCAAGCTTTCAGTGAGTTTGTCATCGCCAGTAATATGGGCCTGCATCTGCATCATACTTGCAACAACAGCCAGATTATTTTTTACTCGATGATGTATTTCTGCGAGCAGTGTAGTTTTTTCCTTAAGGGAGTTTTGAATCTCGGCTTCAGCACGCTTTCTGTCAGTTATGTCAGTAAGTGAGCCCGTGATTAGCACTGTTTCACCATTTTTAACAATGGGTGCTTCGTTCACTTCCACCCAAATGGTACTGCCACCCATTTTTTGAAATTCAAGTTCATATGCGGGCTGGGGTAAACCGGTTCTGATCGCTTTTTCTGTAAATTCAAGACCTTTTTTATTAATTGGATTATCGGTAATAAAATCGGTCCATTTGTGATGGGTCTCTGTAGGGTCAATTCCAAAAAATGTAGTTGACTGCGGGCTTATATAAAAAAGTTCATGGTTGGTATAGTGGCTATAAAAGAGATTTGTACTGTGCTCAACAAGATCTCTGAGTTTCTGTTCTGCCTTCTGTAGTTTTGCTTCCGTTTCTTTAATTTCTGTGATATCTGTCCCAATACCAACAATAGCTGAATCTATACCGGCAATCCCTTTTAAGGGAAATTTATTCACCATAAAGTATCGTGGGCCTTTCTCGGTTTCTACTTTATCTTCATAGAAACTCTGCTTTCCTGCGTTAAAAATTTCTCTGTCAGTTTTTGAAATTTCGTGAGCGTATTTTTTTTCAAATAGATCTGTAAGGTATTTGCCAACAACTTCTTTTCCTTCAAGCCCGTGTATTTTTTTCCACTGATCATTTGCAAACAGATGCTTACCGTCAATTTCTCTCACCAGAATTCCCACCTGAGCCTGATCCGTGATAGCATCGAGCAGCTTTTTATTTTTTTCCGATTCTATCTCAGCTCGCTTCTGCTCATCGATATCCTGTACCGTTCCGTGGATCGAGGCCGGTTTGCCGTTCTTGTATTCAATCTGGCCGGTATCTCTTATCCATTTTCTGTTTCCTTTAAAACTGATAATTTCAAGATCTAATTCATACGGTTCTCCGGTAGCAATACTATGTTTTATGGCCTTATCTACTACATTGATATCATTTTTATCCTTAAAAACTTTGTAGGCCATCTCTCTGTTTGGCACGCTCGATTTCGGAAGCTCAAAAATCTCTTTTGTAATTTCTGACCAAAAAAAATGGTCGGTTTCCAAATCGATACTCCAAGTGCCAATTTTTGCCTGACGGTACGTTTTTGCGAGAAGTTTGCGTACTTCTTCCTTTTCAATCAGTTGAGAAAGGTGTGAGGCAAGAATTTGTAAGCCGCATTTTTCTTCTCCTGTCCAAACTTTTTCTTTTCTGCAGTGATCAAAACCTACAAAGCCGTGAAATTTATTATCAACCCATATTGGAAGGGCCAGGATGGATTTAATATCCTGCATCTCCAGTAAAGATTTTAAAGCAGGGCTGGAAACTTTTCTTACGATCAAGTTAAGGGTATCACCTGCCATAAGCGGATAATAAAACTCCCCATAGTCTTGAAAAAATATGTTTTGTAACTCCGGCTTGTCGATGCAAGGTTCTATGCGGTCTCTGGCCCACTCTATTTTTTGACTCGACAGTGTTTCTCCTGTGTTGGGATCCGGATGATTTTCGAAATAGTAGACTCTGTCAACTCCCGTTGCTTCTCCTAAGAGCCTAAATACTATGTTAAGTGACTCAGTAAAATTTTCTGAAGTAGAAAGCTCAACACTGGCGAGGGCCACTGCCTCAATGAGACTTTTATGATTTGAATTATTTTTTTCTGTTAAAGCGTTATCAAGTAATTCAATTTCATCGGCAGATAAACTCTGTCCTTGTTTTACCTTTTGTAATATATCCATTGAAGTCGCGGGTTTTGCGGTATCCCAGGCTGTATAAAAAATGAATAGTATTTAAAATATTTGACCTTTAGAGAGATCCCTTTTACAGTTAAAAAAAATAATTGAAATTATGTATTCGCAGATGTGCAATCCTTGTGCCAAGTCTATCAGAAGGGACAGTGCTAAAATTTAATTCGGTAATAATAGAGAGCTAAATTAAAATAAGGGATCAAAATGAGACGATATTTCAAAATAAAGTTTTGGTTAATTCTGCGACTAATACCCCAGGTTTTATTACATGAATAGGCTGAAAGTTGAAAGTTTTAAAAAGAACAGGTTCATTGAATTACTATGGTTTTAATCCATAAAAAGGAACCCATTTAAAATCACAATAACGATCATTAGCATTTAAACCCTTCGATTTTGGGGAAAAGAAAACACCAATCTTTTAGAGTTATTTCAAACACTTGGAGGCTATTGCTATTTATGCAGGAAAAAAATGTCGCAATCAGGAAAATTTTGCGATGTAGCAGATTTCTAAAGTGGGTGCCTTTTAAGAGGTAATGAAGTGTAAGTGTAAAAATAACAAATATTAAACATAGTATTTAGTGTGCATGTGAAGGATGGCGGCACATCCTTTGCAAGAATTTCAGTGACTTTATTTATCTGAAATTCAAAGAGAAACGTTTTGAAATTACAACTTGCACGTGCCCAGGCCCTTTTAAATCAGCAGCGACCCAATACTGATGAGGCAATGAAAATACTTCAGCCTCTGGTCAATAAAAAAAATGCACCGTGGCCGGTTTATCACTATGCCGGAATTGCGTTTTTACAAAAGAGTGAATATGGAACTGCACTCTCCTTTCTTAATGAATCGGTGAAGCAGGGAGGGGATCAGCCGGAGACCTTCCACTCAATCTCCATCTGTTACTTCAACATGGGGGATTATAAGAATGCAGAAGAGTATGCAGATATCGCCCTGAAAAAAAATCCTGATTTCTTCAAAGCATGGCTGCATTTAGGGGCCGTTTACCGGGCACAGGCAAAACTGGATGAGGCACTCAAGTGTTTTCAGAAAGCGAACCAAATTGATCCGAAAAGTGCAGGTGTGGCATACCGGATTGGTGAGATTTACAACGATCAAGGTGATCTGAACAAGGCGCTGGAGTTATTTAATATTACCGTGAAAGTTGATAAAGAGTATATTTCAGCCTACCTGGCAAAGGCGGAAATTCTCAAGAAACAAAGAAAGTTTGAAGAAGCTGAGCAGGTCATTCAGGACGCTTTGGGAATTGAACCACGGAATGTAGGCGCTCAGGTATCACTGGGCGAACTATACAAGTATCAAGGGAGATACGATGATGCCATTGAGCTCTACAAAAAATTGATTCAAAGCCATCCAAAAGTTGCCGGCATCCGAGTGAATTATGCTCTTTGCATGCAGGAACTGGGACAGTTTGAGGAATCAGAGAAAAACTATTTGAAGGCGTTTGAGGATCAGCCTGAGACGTTTGAATCACTTTCCAACTATCTGATGGGGCTGCATTACAATCCTGACAGATCACAAGAGGAAATTTATGAAAAGCATAAGCTTTGGGATCAGAACTTTTCTCCAAAGGTGAGACCTGAACGCCCGATTCCATTTAATACTGATCAAGATAAAAGATTACGGTTAGGATTTATTTCCGGTGGTTTTCGTACGCATCCGGTGGGTTGGATGATTACTTCAGCCCTTGAAAATCTGCCTAAAGACCGATTCGAAATTTATTGCTACACCACAAACAACAGGTACGATCGTATTACAAAACGAATTCACGCAGTAACAGACAAGTGGCAATCTGTGATTGGATATAACGATGAAATTATATCCAAAATGATCAAAGACGATGAGATCGATATCTTAATTGAGCTCTCCGGCCACTCGGCTGATACAAGGCTAAAAACGGTTGCGATGGAGCCGGCACCCGTTATTGTGAAATGGGTAGGCGGTCTGTTTAATACAACCGGTATGGAATCAGTGGACTTTTTGATCAGTGACCATCATGAGACTCCGAATGGAGAAGAGAAGTACTACACTGAAAAACTTGTTAGGATGCCTGACGATTATATCTGCTTTTTGCCTCCGGACTACGCTCCCGATGTAAAAGATCTGCCGGCAAAAGAGAACGGATATATTACTTTTGGCTGTTTCAATAATCCCACCAAAGTAAACAACAAAATACTTGAGAAATGGGCTGAAGTGATGAACCGTGTGCCCGGCAGTCGTCTTTTTTTGAAGAGTAAACAATATGATACACCTGCTCTTAGGGAGAGAATAACCGATACCATGGAAAATTGTGGAATTACTTCAGACCGTATTGAATTTGAGGGGCAGTCACCGCATGACGAACTTTTAGAGTGCTATAATCGGGTGGATATTGCGCTAGATCCCTGGCCATACTCCGGCGGACTCACGACCTGTGAAGCGCTCTGGATGGGTGTGCCCGTGGTTACCAAGCCCGGACCTACGTTTGCAGGAAGGCATTCCACTACTCATCTTTACAATGCCGGTTTCCCGGACTGGATCACAGACACCTGGGACGGATATATTGAGAAAGTCACAGAACTGGCTTCTGATCTGGATCAGTTAGCAAAGCTCCGAAAAGAAATACGAGACAAGGTGGCGGCTTCGCCAATCTGCGACGGTGAGCGATTTAGTACGCATCTCTCCAAAGCTTTCCGTGAAATGTGGAAACAACGCGTTGATGGATATGAGCAAGAGCTGCCGGAAGGAGAGTGGCAGAATCATATTGAGATAGAAGCTGTATCTGAGGACAACATTAAACGCAAAAGCATTACGGAGCCAATGGATAGCATGGACTCCAACTCATTGTCTCAGGAGACCGGTGAAGTGGCAAAACAGGCCAAAGTGGAAGTTAATGGTCATGCCCATGGAAACGGTCATCATAAAAATGGAAGTGCTCAAAAATCTACCGATGAGAAGTCCGACATCTATAAGATTAAAACGATTGATGGTGTAACAATCTGTACACCACCAAGTCTTAAGATGCTGACACCATATGTACTTTTAGAGCAAAATGAGTGGTATGAGAATGAAATTCATTTCATTCGCGACTACCTGAAAGCCGGAATGAACGTTGTAGATGTAGGAGCAGGATTTGGCATTTACAGTTTGCCGGCCGCAAAACTGGTTGGAAAGGAAGGAATCGTGTTTTCTTTCGAGCCGGGAAGTATCACCAAGAAGCATCTTGAGATGAGTAAGCTGGAGAACAGTTTTGAAAATCTGGAGGTAATCGGGAAAGCTGTTTCTGATAGGTCAGGCAAACTGAATTGGAAAGAGGCAGAGACTCCGGAGCTGAGTAGGCTTGACGAAAGCGGTGAAGAAAACGTGGCATGCGTTACGCTCGACAGCTGGTGGCAGTTTGAAGGCGAGCCGAATGTAGACCTGATGAAGATTGATATCAACGGCGATGAAGCAAAAGGGCTGGTTGGCGCAAAGACTTTGCTTGAAAAAGAAACGCCGCTGCTGTTGATCTCCATCACCGAACAAATTGGAAATGAATTGATTGGAAATCTGAACGAATTGGGATATTCGCTTTACGAATACATCCCCGGGCCGGGAATTCTGGCAGAGCATGATGTGGAAACCGGCGCTGATCCATACATGCAAAACCTGATTGCCGTTCACGAAAGACAGCTTGAGGAGATGAAAAAAGCTGGATGGATGTATGATGAGTCGGTTAC
>Ga0102943_1001044_pt1 | contig 17590 bp, 11 predicted proteins | sample SalPonC_black_MG_FD_78174 | JGI IMG/M metagenome (GOLD analysis project Ga0102943, IMG submission 78174) | Salt pond soil microbial communities from South San Francisco under conditions of wetland restoration - Salt Pond MetaG... | ecosystem: Environmental > Aquatic > Marine > Intertidal zone >...
GGCCAGGAAGAATTTCTGCTGGAACTGCTCAAGGAGCGGATCTCGCCCGGCGTTGACCCGGCCGCCGAAGTCAAGGCCGATTTCCTGGGCCGGATTCTGACCGGCAAGACCAGCTCTCCCCTGATCAGCAAGCGGGACGCCGTGAAAATTCTCGGCACCATGATCGGCGGCTATAATGTGCAGCCACTGATCGATGCACTCAGTGATGATGAGCTGGCCGACGAGGCTGCCTGCGCACTGGCAGGGCTGACTTATGTCTACGACGCGGCAGGACAGGTTATTGAACTGGCCAAAAGCAACGCCGCCGCCAAGAAGGTCGCGGAGTCCTGGGCCGAGGCCGAATGGTTCACCAAACTGCCCGATATTCCCGAAACCATCACCGTCAAGGTTTTCAAGGTCGAGGGCGAAATCAATACTGACGACTTTTCCCCGGCCGGCGATGCCTGGAGCCGCCCCGACATTCCGCTGCATGCTCTGGCCATGGGCAAGACCCGCTTTCCCGGCGGAATCGAAGAGATTGCTAAATGGCGCGAAGAAGGCCACCAGGTCGCCTTTGTCGGAGACGTGGTCGGCACCGGTTCGTCGCGCAAGTCGGCCTGCAACAGCGTGCTCTGGCATATCGGCAAGGATATTCCCTACGTTCCCAACAAGCGCCGCGGCGGTGTGATCATCGGCGGCGTGATTGCGCCGATCTTTTTCAACACCTCTCAGGATTCCGGCGCCCTGCCGCTGCAGATGGATGTCAGCGACCTTAACATGGGCGATGTGATCACCATCAACACCCGAAAAGGCGAAGTCACCGACGAAGCCGGCCAGGTGGTCGCCACCTTCAAGATCAAACCGAAGACGGTCCCCGACGAGTTTCGAGCCGGCGGCCGGATCCCGCTGATCATCGGCCGCGCGGTCACCACGGAGGCCCGCGCAGCCTTCGGCTTGGATGAAATCAAGATCTTCGCCGAGCCCGATAATCCCGTGCCGAAACCGGGCCAGGCCTATACCCTCGCCCAGAAAATGGTCGGCAAGGCCTGCGACGTCGATGGCATCCTGCCGGGTTCCGCCTGCGAGCCGAGGATGACCACGGTCGGCTCCCAGGACACCACCGGTCCGATGACCGCCGACGAATTGAAGGAACTGGCCTGCCTGAAATTCCAGTCGCCGATGTTCATGCAGTCCTTCTGTCACACCGCCGCCTACCCGAAGCCGGCCGACATCAAGATGCACAACACCCTGCCGCAGTTCATTGCCGAGCGGGAAGGCGTGGCCCTGCGTCCCGGCGACGGCGTCATTCACAGCTGGCTGAACCGGCTGCTGGTGCCGGACACGGTCGGCACGGGCGGCGACTCGCACACCCGTTTCCCCATCGGCATCAGCTTCCCGGCCGGCTCCGGCCTGGTGGCCTTTGCCGGCGCGCTCGGCTTCATGCCGCTCGACATGCCGGAGTCGGTGCTGGTGCGGTTCAAGGGCAAGCTCAATGAAGGCATCACCCTGCGCGACGCCGTCAACGCGATTCCCTACTATGCCATCCAGGAAGGCCTGCTGACCGTACCCAAGAAGAACAAGAAGAACATCTTCAACGGCCGCATCCTGGAAATGGAGGGACTGCCGGACCTGACCGTCGAGCAGGCTTTCGAACTGACCGACGCCGCCGCCGAGCGCTCCGCCGCGGCCGGCTGCATCCAGCTGTCCGAAGAAAAGGTGGCCACTTACCTGCGCTCGAACATCGCCCTGATGGAAAAGATGATCGAGGAAGGCTACCAGCATCCCGATACCCTGCGCCGGCGCATCGAAGCCGTCCAGGAGTGGCTGGACAACCCGCAGCTGCTGAAGGCAGACGAGGGTGCGGAGTACGCGGCTGTCATCGAGATCGACCTGGCCGATATCACCGAACCGATCCTGGCCTGCCCGAACGATCCGGACGATGTCAAGCTGCTCAGCGAGGTCGCCGGCACGGAGATCCAGGATGTCTTCCTCGGTTCCTGCATGACCAACATCGGGCATTTCCGGGCCGCTGCCGAGATCTGGCGCGGCGAGAAGTTCAATCCGGATGTCCGCACCTGGATTTGCCCGCCGACCCGGATGGACCAGGAAAAGCTCAAGGAAGAAGCCTATTTCTCCGTCTACAGCACCAAAGGCGCCCGCATCGAGATCGCCGGCTGCTCGCTCTGCATGGGTAACCAGGCGCGGGTGCCCGACGGGGTGAACATGTTCTCCACCTCGACCCGAAACTTCGATGATCGGATCGGCACGGGGGCCCGGGTGTACCTTGGTTCTGCGGAACTGGGAGCGGTGATCAGCAATATCGGCAAGCTGCCGACCCCCGCCGAGTATCTGGCCGTTTACAAGGAGAGAGTGGCGCCGAAAGAGGGCGAGATTTATCAGTATCTGCAGTTCGATGAGATGGAAGGGTTTCAGAAGTCGGCGTAGGGACGCCGCAAATTAGCTTAGCCGTGGGGCCGCCTGATCAGGGCGGCCTCTTTTTTTGTGCGCCAGGCATCTGCTGAAGTTTGCCCCCGGCTTTGGCTTGCCGGCCAGCAACGTCTCAAGCTTCGAACCGGGGACTCGCCCCCGGACGGCGACCAGGGGGACCGCTCACCCCGGTCCCCCTGGACCCCCACGGTGCCCGATGCCGATGCCCGTTGTCCAGAAACCGGACAACGGGTCCCCTCCGCCAGCCGCGCCCCGGCCGGACCGCTCAAAACTCGCCTGCGGCTCAGACAGTTGAGCGGTCTTTTTCGGCCGGCGCACGCCCGGCTCCGGCATCGGCAAACGGGAAGAAAACCGGATAAGCCATTCGCGGTCTGAAGACCGCGCCTACGGAATCAGCATCCCTGTTTTGATTGGGTTATGGCTGGGACAGTCCCGCAAAACCACTTCGAAATCCCTTAAAGGTTCTCAACCACTCGTGAGAGCAGCAGTATTCTGCCAGGACCTGGTACGACCCTTAACCAAGCAGCACCCGAGGGCCGCAATGTATCAGGCCTCTCGGCAGCCTCATAAAAGTAATATCCTTTTCGACCTGCGAGACCCTCCAGTAGCAGCAACGTCCTTGCCCTCCGCAGGAGAAGGCATTTTTGCATACTTTTGCTGCCGGGCAAAAGTATGTCGGCTGGCGGGACGAAACCCGCCGGTTTAAAGGTGTTTGGCTGGCAGATCAGCGCAAAAGCCGGAACCGCTTAATACCTGGTTAAGAACCAGTGAAGTACAGGGAATGGTTTTATACAAGAAAACGAGAGGAATCTACCCTTTACTCATACTCAATCCGCATCTGACTGCCGGTCATCGGCTTGCCATCAAAACCATTGGCCCGCCCCCAGAAGGACACCAGCTTCATCAGCAGCTTGGCAGCAGTCATCTCCGAGACCCGGCTGGGTTCGGGAACCAGTTCGACCAGATCGACGCCGCGCAGTTCGATGCGCCGGCCGGTAAACAGGGATTCGATGATTTCGACCATCTGGTACCAGGACAAGCCGCCGGGCTGCGGCGTACCGACCCCCGGGACGCAGGAAGGACTGAACACATCCATGTCGATCGAGAGGTAGACGGGGCCGTTCAGGGTGCTGACTTTTTGCAGGAAGGATTCCCATTGGCCTTTGCCGTGGAGGTCCCAGTCCATGAACAGGCTGATGCGGGGTTCGCATCCCACCAGTTCGACCTCCGTTTCGTAGACCGACCGGATCCCGGCCATCAGCAGGTTGTGTCCCTGTTCGAGCAGGCGTTTGGCGGGGCAGGCATGGCTGAAGCGGCTACTTTCGTACTGGTCGCGCAGGTCGGCGTGGGCGTCGAGGAAAATCACGGTTCCCGGTTCCGGCATGCGCGCCGCGACCAGGGAGGGAGTGATGGCATGTTCGCCGCCGAGGCTGATGAGCAGGTTCTCGGTCGGCAGGGAAGCCGTATGGCGGGTCAGCCGCGCATGCCATTCCGCCTCGTCGAGGCTAGCTGGTTCGGCGAAAGCTGGTTCAACGGCCAGGGTCATATGCTTGAAAGGCGACCAGCCGCCGTCTTCCTCGAAGAACTCGAGTTGATCGGAGATTTCGAAAATTGCGTTCGGCGCCTTCGCCGTACCGGGTTTGAAGGACACGGTGCGTTCCAGCGGGACCGGCAGAATGACGACATCGGCCTGCTCGGTGGCGGTATTCGGCAGGGCAAGGAACCTTGGTTCGGACATGACCAACCCCATTCGCTACGGAAACGAAAAAAAATCGAGCACAAAATAACCAGAAGCATACAAAAGTTGCGGCCGAGAAGACAGCATAAAATCAGCTTTATCCTACCAGGGATTCGGCAGTCGCCTCGACCATGGCCTTCAACAGCTGGTCAAGGTCGCGCTCGTTGATCACATAAGGCGGCATAACATACACCAGCCGGCCGAACGGCCTGATCCAGACCCCCCGGTCGATAAAGCGCCGGGTTATGGCCGGCATATCCACCGGCTGTTCGAGTTCCAAAACGCCGATGCCGCCCTTGATGCGGACATCGGCGACGCCGGCGAGTTTGCGGCAGGGCCCGAGGTGGTCGCGGAATGCTGTTTCCATGGCGGCGATCCGCTTTTGCCAGGGACTGTCGAGCAGCAGATCGATGCTGGCGCAGGCAATGCTGCAGGCCAGGGGATTGGCCATGAAGGTGGGTCCGTGCATGAAAGCTCCCGGCGGGTTGGCGGAGATGGCGTCGCTGACCCTCCGGCTGGTCAGAACGGCGGCCATGGTCAGATAGCCGCCGGTCAGCGCCTTGCCCAGGCACATAATGTCCGGGGCAATACCGGCCTGCTGGCAGGCGAACAGCTGTCCGGTCCGGCCGAAGCCGGTGGCGATTTCGTCGGCGATCAGCAGGATTTCATGGGTATCGCACAAGGCGCGCACCCGGCGCAGGTATTCGGGACAATAAACCCGCATGCCGCCGGCGCCCTGGACGATCGGTTCCAGAATGACCGCCGCGATTTCGGCATGCCGCTGCTGTATGACGGCCTGCAGTTCGGCGATATCCGCATCGTCCCATTCGGCATCGGTCCTGCAGGTCGGGGCGGGTACGAAGATCTGCTGCGGCAGGACATGGGAAAACATGTGGTGCATGCCGTTCTGCGGGTCGCAGACTGCCATGGCACCGAAGGTATCGCCGTGATAGCCGCGGCGCAGGGTCACCAGTTTCTGCTTGGCAGGCCGGCCGAGGGCGAACCAGTACTGGATCGCCATTTTGATGGCGACTTCGACGCTGACCGAACCGGAATCCGCAAAAAACACACTCTGCAGAGGCTCCGGGGAGATGTCGACCAGACGTGCCGCCAGCTCAGCAGCCGGGCGGTGAGTCAGCCCGCCGAACATGACATGGGACATCCTGCCGATCTGCCGGGTGGCCGCGGCATTCAGCACCGGGTGGTTGTAGCCGTGAATGACCGACCACCAGGACGCCATGCCGTCGATCAGCTCGCGGCCGTCCTCCAGGGTGATCCTGACCCCTTCGGCATGCTTGACCGGCCAGGGCTGGAGGGCCCCCTGCAGCGGCGCATAGGGATGCCAGACATGTTCTCTTTCAAACGCGAGCCAATTCCGGTCGGTTAAGTATTCCATGTGCGGATCCATAGGGTTCGAAGTTTTCAGGGTTTTCGCGTCCCGCGTCCCGCGTCCCGGGTTTCGGATTTTTTAAAGCTGCCGAGAAAATACCAGCGCAGCCAGACCACCACAACCGTGGCAGCCAGAAGCAGCCCCATCAAAAGTGCGAACCGACTCGCCCAGGTCTGTGCCCGCTGCCAGCTGCTGCCGCCCAGGTAGCCGAGACCGGGGTAGCACAGTCCCCAGAGAATAGCGCTCAACAGCCCGTAGCCAACGAAGAAGCGGGCTTTCATGCGCGAGAGGCCGCACACGAAAGGGACCTGACCGCGTATCGGTCCCAGGAACCGGCCGAAGAAAATGCTTTTGGCGCCATGCTGGATAAACAGAATCTCCGCCTTGCGCAGCATGTCCCGACGCCGCCTGAGCAGCCGGGCTTTCCAGATCCGCGGGCCGAAACGGGCACCGAGCCAGTAGCTGGTCATGTCGCCCAGGAAGGCGCCGAGCGCCGACCAGCAGATCAGACCGACCATGCCGGCCTTGCCGTGGAAGGCGAGAAAGCCGCTGACCACGATCAGGGTACTGCCGGGTACGAGCAGGCCAACCGCGACCAGGCTCTCAAGGAATGCGACCAAAAAAGCCGCGGCCAGGAACGCCGGTCCCTGTGGCAATTGGTTCCAGATATCCAGCAGCCAAGCATCCATAACACGGTCAACGGCGGAATAATCGAGGTGGCAAGATCACAGGTTCTTTTGCAACCATCCGGGGTCATTTGGGGCGACCGCGAACGAATCTCCGAATCTCCTGTGCCACTGATCGAAGATGGCAGTTTTGTGCGGGCCGTGTCGCGCCAGTTTCGCCCGAACTTTTTCCGGCGGACGCGGGCCTTTTCCGGGTTTCCGGTTCTTGGAAAAAAACAGATCGGCGTAGGCGACGATTTCCTCTTCCAAAGTTTGCGGCGTCATGTCGCGCCGCGGCAGAGGCAGCTGCTGCTCTTCGATATCCTGCAGGCTGAGACCGACGCCCACATGGCGCTCGCAGACCAGGGCATGTCGAGGCAAGCCTTCTTGTCGGAGAAGATCCGCGCCCAACACACCGTGGCTGAGGTAAGGAGCGGTGCCATGACAGCCGATTTTCGGGGAATCGGTCAAAAAGACGCCGATGTCGTGCAGCCAAGCGGCCTCGGCCACAAACACCCGGTCGACAGGGTCCCCCGTAGAGGCCAGCCGCGCCGCCACTGTATCCGCCAGTTGGGCAACCTGGCTGCTGTGTCTGACCAGAGTTCGGAAGGCCTGGCTATCCGATGCGTAATATTTGCGGATCAGGCTCATCGGGTCCATGGAACAATGATAAACATTTTCAGGCAATTGTCACCCGCTAAACCGGTTCCTGCAGAAATCGGGTGGCCTGCAGAAACAGCAGGCTGATCGGTACCAGCAGCAGGATCAGGAGGGCGCCGAGAACCAGCATGGTGGCGTGCAGGCCGAACCGGTCGGCCAGCAGGCCCACCCCCGGACCGGTGGCCGCGAAGCCGAGGCGGAACAGCAGTGATTTGAGGGAGAGCACGCTGGCCCGTTCGGAGCGTTGGCTCTGCTGCTGGAGGCAGTGGCGGAAGAAGGGACCCTGCAGGCCGCGCATGAGGGTCAGCAGAAAGTAGCAGGTGAAGCCCCACAGGGCATGGCTCAAACCCAGCCCGAGGTAGCCGCCGGCCACCAGCAGCAGACACAAAAGGAGCATCCCCCGGAAGCCGAGATGGAACAGAATGCGGTGGCTCAGAAGGGAACCAAGCGAAACGATCAAATTGGCTGCGGCCCAGATCGGTCCGAACCAGGCCAGCGGCACGCCCTGGGCCTGCATGTAGGGTTGGATCAGCCAGACCGGATAAAAGGACGCCAGACCGAGCAGGGCCGTGACGAGCAGGCTCCAGCGCACGCCGGGGCGGGTCACCAGGGCGTCGCGGGCGATCCGCAGCGCCTCGCCGAGATGCGAGGCCGGCGGCGTCGTGGCCTCTGTCGGCGGTTCCCGCAGGCCGCGGCAGACCAGCAGGGCCGCCGCCCAGACCCCGATCTGAATAACGAAGGGCAGCAGCGGTGCCCACGCATAGAGCAGACCGGCAAACAGGGCGCCGACGGCTTCGCCGCCCTGGGCCCAGGCTGCCATCCGCCCGTCATGCCGGGCATATTCCGCTTCCCGTCCGGTCTGTCGCAGGGTCTCGTAGAGCAGTGCGGTATCGGCCCCGCTGATGAAGGCGTAAGAGACGCCGAGCAGCATTTCGGCGAGGAGCACGCCGGTAAAGGTTTCGGCCAGGGTATAGACCGTCCAGCCGGCGATGCCGAGCAGGGCGGCCAGATGGAGCGTCGGTCGATAGCCGATGCGGTCGCTCAGATAACCCGAGGGATATTCCATGACCAGGGTGGCTGCCGAAAAGAGTGCTTGCAGCAGCAGGATTTCCGTCAGCGACAAGCCGATCTGGTCCTTCCAGAACAGGGTGATGATGGCCATGGGAAACAGGGCCATTTTCAGTCCGGCGAACAGGTTAAGAAGGGGGAGATTGCGGGAAAAACTGGAAGGCGGGACGCGGGACGCGGGACGCGACGAATGCAAAGCCATGATCCTGAATGGTTTTCAGCTGAAAAACGGTGAGAGACTTAGGCCGCAAAAGGCCGGAATAGTCGGGAAGGAAACCTCTGCCCGAAAAACGACCTGGTCGATTTGCCCACGTCCCGCGGCCCGTTTTTATTCCCAATAAATGCACGCCGAAGGACAGTTGTCCATCGCTTCCTCGATTTTGCTCGTGGATGCCCCGGTCGGATTGTGGACCATGGCCTTGTGTTCGTGGCCGTGGTCATGATTGTGGCCTTCCTCGCTGCCTTCCATGCGGAAGACTTCGGGACAGATCTGGGTACAGACTTCACAGCTGATACAGCAGTCGCGGTCGATGGCGGGAATGCGGGCCATGGCAGAATCCTCCGGTCAATGAAAGTGCGCGTATCCTAGCAGGTCTCGGCGGAGTTTTCCAGTCAAGACAAACCTCAAACATGACCTTGCCACCAAGGCCCCAGGACACGAAGAAAGGCAAACCAAAAAAAATCATTTGTTCGCGGCCTTTTGAAACCGGAATATCGAGAGATCGACCAGCCGGATTGCCTTGGTGTCCTGGTGTCCTGGCAGCAAAGAATCTGATACATAACACTTTCTTGCCCTTGGCCCTGTGAAATTATATACTTGCCTCGGAGGCTATCGGACTATCCATGAACTGGCTGCAAATCCGATTCTTCGGCCCATATTTCAACTCCTTTTTGCCCCATAGCTATGGCTATGCGCCTGCAAACGAGTTGAAATCTGTGCTCGAAGGCTCGAATTTTCGCTTCAGTCCGTATAGTCCGACAGCCTCCTGGCCCGGCCTTTTTCCCGACAGATCTTTTGCTTGAGCCGCTCCTATGCAAACCGGATTGCGTACTGAAGTCGTAGTCAGCATCAGCTTCCTGCTCGGGGCGGCTCTGCTGTTCTCCGGTTTTTTGTTGGTCAAGCTGACCGAAAAGGAACTGCTCGATCAGAAGCGCACCGGACTCCGGCAGACCATGGTGCTGCTCAGTGCGGCCTTTGCCGAACAGCTCGCAGCCGGGGGCTCCGAAACGGCGAACCGGCAGGCCGAGCTGCGACCGGTACTGGCTTCGCTCGACCTGCAGGAGGACGTTCTGGGCTGGCGGGTAATCAGCACTGAAGGGGTCGTCGCCCCTGAAACGTCGGCCGGCGCCGGGGGTGGGTTTCAGGAACCTTCCGCAGCAACCATGGATCGGGGGAGCGTGGGCGAATACCTGCAGTATTCCTCCTCCTGGAAACTCTTTGCTCAAGAACAGCGCAGTTATCTCGAACTGACCGCGCCGCTCGCCGGGGGTTGGGAAACGGCAGGTTTTCTCCAGGTCCGTTTTTCACTTGCCGCTCTCGAGGGCCGGGTGCACCGGGCGCAGCAGCTGGTGCTGGCCTATGTTCTGCTCTACGGTCTGGTGCTGACCCTGTTCGGGGTCTATGCCCTCAACCGGAATATCGTCAGACCGGTGCGCCGCCTGCAGCAGGCCAGCGCCGATGTCGCCGAAGGTGCACTGAAGGCCGTGGACGTTCCCGCCGGACCGGCCGAGATCCGCGACCTGGCGACAAGTTTCAACCAGATGGTGCAGGCACTTAGCGCCAGCAGAGCCGAGGCCGAAGCTCACATTGCTTCCCTGCAAGAGGCCAACCGGGCGCTTGGGCAGGCCCAGGAGGACCTGCTGCGTTCGGAGAAGATGGCCTCGGTCGGCCATTTGTCCGCCGGCATGGCCCACGAAATCGGCAACCCCCTCGGCGCGATCGTCGGTTACCTGAACCTGCTGGCCCGGGATCCGGATGACCCCTCGGCCCGGGAGCTGGTGGCGCGTTCGTTGAAGGAAGCCGGCCGCATCGACCGGCTGATTCGGGAATTGCTCGATTACGCGGCTCCCGACACGGCCGCAGCCGATGATTTCGATCCGGCAGCAACCATTCGCGAGGCCGTCGACCTGGTCCGCAGCCAAGGCCTGCTGAAGGACATCGAAGTTCGGGACCAACTGCCACCGGAGACGCCGAAGGTCCGGATGAACCGCGCCGGTTTCCTCCAGGTCTGCATCAATCTGCTGCTCAATGCCCGGGACGCCATGCCGGCAGGCGGGACGCTCGATTTGTCGCTGAAAACCTCGGGAAGATTGACCGGCCTTTGTTTTGCCGACAACGGCATCGGCATGAATGTCGAAACCCTGCGCAATGTTTTCGAGCCCTTTTTTACCACCAAGGAACCCGGCAAGGGGACCGGCCTGGGCCTGTCGGTCTGTCAGCGTATCGTCGAACAGGCGGGAGGACGCATCGAAGTTGTCTCCCGGGTCGACGCCGGCAGCTGTTTCACGCTTTGGCTGCCGGCTGCCCAAAACCTCTGAGCCGGCAGTGATCTGTCGCTGACCCACCTTTTTGCAACCTGAAGATTGGTGAAGGAATTTCCGTATGAATAAAAACAGCCGACGCATTCTGATTATCGACGATGAAGAATCCATGCGCCACATGCTGCGCCTGGTCCTTGAAAGGGAAGGCTATGGCGTCTCCGAAGCCAACAGCGGGCAGCAGGGACTGCAGCGGCTGGAAGGGGAAACTTTCGATCTGATTCTTTGCGACATCCGCATGCCGGAAATGGACGGCATGGCCTTTCTCAAGGAGAAGATGGCGCGCAAACTGCCGGGCGTCGTGGTCATGATGAGCGCCTACGGCAGCATCGATACCGCGGTCGACTGCATGAAGCTCGGCGCCTACGATTACATTTCCAAGCCTTTCCGGCCCGATGAAATCCTCCTGACGGTACGCAAGGCCGAGGAGCGCTTCAATCTGCGTCAGGAGAATGTCCATCTCAAAACCGCCCTTCAGCGCAAGGGACGACCGCAAGGCATTGAGGCCATTGTCCACAAGAGTCCGGCCATGGCAACCGTCATCGCCCTGGTGCAGAAGGCCGCAGCGTCTTCCGCCTCGGTCCTGATCACCGGTGAGACCGGGACCGGCAAGGAACTGGTCGCCCGAGCCCTGCACAATGAAAGTCCCCGTCGGCAACAGCCGTTTCTCGCGGTCAACTGCAGCGCGATTGCCGCGGGACTTTTGGAAAGCGAGCTGTTCGGTCATGCCCGGGGGGCCTTTACCGGCGCAGACCGGGCCCGGGAGGGTCTGTTCGGGGCCGCCGACGGCGGTACCCTGCTGCTGGACGAAATCGCCGACCTGCCGCTGGAACTGCAGCCCAAGCTGCTGCGGACGCTCCAGGAGGGCGAAGTGCGGCGGGTCGGGGAAAACCAGTCGCGGCCGGTCAACGTGCGCATCCTGGCAGCCACAGCAGTCGATCTGCGGGACCAGGTGGCCCGCGGCCGATTCCGGGAGGACCTTTATTACCGGCTGGCGGTGGTGACTATCGAGTTGCCGCCGCTGCGCGAACGGCCCGAGGATATCGAAACCCTGATCGAAAATTACCTGCCGCTGCTCTGCGCCCGGCTCAAACGACCGGTGCCGGAATTATCGACGGCCGCGGTCGAAAAGCTGCAAAAGCATCCCTGGCCGGGCAACGTGCGGGAACTGGTCAATCTGCTGGAGAAGAACCTGATCCTCAACCGTGAACAGCTCATCGATGCCGACAACCTGGTGCTGGCCGAAATGCCGGCCGCGCCGTCGGCGAGGCCCGAGGACCTGTCCCTCAAGAAAGCTGTTGAGCAGCTGGAAAGGGACTATATCGCCCGGGCTCTTGCGGAGACCGGCGGCAACCGCACCCAGGCCGCCAAAATGCTGGAGATCAGTCTGCGCTCGCTGATTTACAAGATCAAGGACTACGGGCTGGAGAGATAAAGGAGGAGGCGATTCAACGATTCAACGATTTAACGGCCCCTTGTCAGTGAACAACTTGCGCGGCAGCCATGCAAAAATTGCACGAATTGTCTTTTGGAGCGGCCCGCCCCTTTCCCCATCCCCGCTTAAAACCAATGTCTTAGCCAGGACGCAACAAATTTAACCCTTGGTATGCCTTTTGCTGCCTTCAGGAGGTGTAGCGAAGCGATCACGTCCAATCTGGAGGCAGGCATGCAGCAGACAAGATCCGCACAAGCTGGTTTTTCCCTGGTCGAACTGCTGGTCGCGGTGGTGATCCTGGCCGTCGGCCTGCTTGGTCTGGCCGAACTGCAGATCACCGCCACCAAGGCCAACTCGCAGAATGCCACCGTCCTCGGCGCCTCATCTCTGGCCCAGCAGGTCCTTGAAGAGATTGCGGCCCTGGACTCGGGCGATGCCACCTTTGATGCCAGCAACAGTAACGCCGACAACCTGGAAGTTGACAACCAGCCCTGGATCAACAATCCCACCAGGACCGTCGCCGGGGCCGGCACCTACAATATCAGCTACTCGGTGACCACCACCTACCAGGGGGTTTCCAACCTCTGCCAGATTCAGGTGGTGGTGGAAAGCGACGCGGCGTTGATGAACGTGCTCGGCAACCGGCAGCGCAGAGTCGAGGTCACGACCCTGAAACGGGCCACCTAGGAGACGCCCATGACCGATTTCAGCCGATTCAAACAGAACGCCAGCCGGGGTATGACCCTGGTGGAAATGCTGCTGGTCATGGCGATTTTTTCCGTCGTCATGATGGCGGTCATCAGCCTGTTCATTCCGGCGGTGCGCTCGACGGCGGTGCAGACCCAGGTCACCGACGTGCAGAGCAACCTGCGCCTGGGCGTGCAGCAGATGACCCGGGATCTGCTGACCGCCGGTTTCCTGGTCGGAGCCGCCGAACCGATCTTTTTCGAAAGCGGCACCGACCGGGATCCCGTCGATTTCACCATCCGGACCGTGGCGGCGGGCAGCGGCTTCGGCAGGGTGGCTTCCAATACGACCTCAAACCCGGTGACTTTGACCCAACCGACCATGGTCGAGAATTTCCCAGATGGCTCCAGTGTCCGCCTGTTCGAGCCGATTACCGCCACGGAGCTGGACAGCGGCACGATTTATACCATCTCCAACCCCGACAGCACGGCCGGCACCTTTGTTATTTCGGATATCCCTTCCGGCGGCATTTCCGAGGAAACGGTGGTCGTGCGGGTGAAAGCCGGTTCCCCGAACGCCATTCACACCATCCGTTATCGCTACAATGCCGCCGACGAGACCCTGGAGCGCATCATCGACGGCAGCACCACGCAGATTCTGGCCCGCAACCTGAGCGCGGTCAATTTCGCCTACGCGCCCGCTACCGGCCGCATCAGCCGGGTCGATGTCATCTTCAGCGGACAGACCGAGGCGGTGGGGCCGGACGCTCTCAGCAGCGCCAAAACACGGCAGCTGCAGACCTCGGTGATGCTGCGCAATGTATTTTAACCAGTGGAAGGAACGTCTATGCCCATCCAGACCTTAGCCCGCAACAACCGGCAGCGGGGCATGGCCCTGATCATCGCCATCGGCTTTCTGGCCATTCTCAGCATTCTCGGTGCAGTGGTCCTGAATGTCGCCACTCGGGACATTGGCGTCTCGGCGACCTTCATGCCGGCCCGCCAGGCCTTTTACACCGCCGACCGGGCGGTGGAATACGCTCTTAACCGCGACATCCTGGTGCGCATGAACCAGGGCGATACCATCATCCTCGCCGACGACACACCCGGCACCGACGAAACCGGCACCGAACAGGCGATCGCCGCCGACGGCACGAGCGTGCTGGCGAGTCATAAGGCAATCGTCGAAGCCGGCGACGCCCAGGGCGAACTGCGGACCGGCTCCATCGAGGACCTGGGCCCAAAGGACCTGCCGCCGGTCATGAAGCAAATTCACGGCTCCGATTTCGGCGCCAACCTCTACCATGTCGAGGTCGAGGCCGAAGCCACCGGCACCGGCGACCGCTCGCACATCAATGCCAGCATCGTGCGCCTGTTCAAGCTCGACGATGACACCATTTTCCGGACCTCGGGAGGAGGATAACCATGAAATCCCCCATTAAGAGCCTTTCTCTGCTGACCTGCGGCTTGCTGTTCTGCGCAACCCAAGCCTTCGCCGGCTCAGACGAGTACCTGGGCGATGCCAGCATCTACGCCGGAGTGCCGACCAGTTCGGCGAAGCCCAATGTTCTGATCATCATTGACAACAGCCGGGCCACGCTGCATGAGGCCTCCGGGGCGAAGTACCAGCCTTGGGTCATGGACGGCGAGGTCCCCACAGAGGAGCCAAACATCTATCCCCAGAAGTGGGGCTGTACCACCGACGCCAACGGTGATCCGGTTTCGTCGAACGTCTATCCGCCGACGGCCGGTTCCGGCATCACCTGGTCGGAAAATCCGCAGAACGGCTGCTACCTGCCCTTCAACGTCTACACCCAGGACAACCAGGGCGATTTCGCCAAGCTGCACTTCGAGAACAGCGACCAGAACATGTCCGGCATCTGCGACCCGCGCAGCACCTGCGAGACCGGCGAGGAGAGCAACCCGCTGCTGGCCATTTTTCAGGCCTATGGCAGCTATTCCGGCTCGGGCCTTTGCCCCTTTCCCAATTTGGACGGCAACGGCGCCTGCGACTGGAAAAGTAACAATAATTCCGGCGAGGTCTATGGTCTCGGCAACTTTCTGAACTATGTCGGCTCGGCGGAAGGCGACGACCGGATCGGTGCACCGGATCCGGGCGACGGTACGGTGACGCCCTCGGCCGATGTTGTCAGTTATTCCTTTACCGAGATGCGTTGTACGAAATATCATCCCAATAATGGCACTTGTCAAAAGGAGGAATTGGTCACCGTTACCGGCTATTACCAGGCGGAATGCAGCCACACAGGCGATGCCACCAACCATCCGTATACCGGTGACAATGGCTCCGTTTACTGGGATTATATCGGCGGGACAGCCCCATACGATGGCATTGTCGCCTGGTCATCAGGCAGCGAATATACCGGTGCCGATGGCGCGAGTTGTCCGGGAGGGGACTCTGGCGAGGGAGAAGAGCCGACCGTGGCGGGGCAGACCCAGCGGGAGATCATCTACAACGCCCTCGAACAGGTGATTGCCGTCACCGCCGGCGTGGTCAATTTCGGCGCCATGAGCTACGGCAACAACAACTCCGGCGGCAAGCTGCTCTACCACATGGCCGATCTCTCCCAGGACGTTGCCGAAACGGATATCACCGGTTCCGAGACGGCCGGCTATGTGTTCGCCCCGGACTGCGGCAGCAACGGCAGTCTGCCTTATTGCCAGTTCCTGAATGTGATCCCCGGCCCCGGCGAAGCAGACGGCGAACCGGTCCTGTCGTCGAACACCCTGCGGCCCCAGGCTGAGTCCCTGCTCGACGCCGGCTATTATTTCGGCGGCAATTACTCGGCGATCAATTTCGATTCTGCCGATGATCGGGTGCCGGACAGCATGGCCAACCCCTGCGACCGCAACCATATTATCCTGCTGACCAACGGTTTTTCCAACGGCGACGGCAGCCCCAAATTGAGCTTCGTCGGCGACGCCGACGGCGACGAATACGGCAACGAGGAGGTTTACGGGCTGGGTTCCCACTGGCTGGACGACGTCGCCAAGCACCTGCAGAACACTTACGACATCACCACTCATACGGTGCTGGCCTTCCAGGCGGAGGACGCCCTGGTCAAGAATGCCGCCCACGACGGCGGCGGCCAATTTTACAATGTGCAAACCGCCGAGGAGCTCTCAGCCGCCCTGCTCAAGCTCTTGTCGAGCATCATCAACGAGGCCAGCACTTCTTTTGTCGCGCCGGTGGTCCCGGCCAGTACCACCAACCGCACCATCAGCAGCAACAAGGTCTATCTCGGCCTGTTCCGGCCCCAGGAGGAAGGGCCCTGGCACGGCAACGTCAAGAAGTACGGCATCAACCTGGACACCAACCAGCTGACCGGCTACGACGGTGGCGATGCCACCGATCCCGACGGCAATTTCGACCCTGATTCGATTTCCTACTGGAGCTTGAACGGCAACGGTAAAATCCCCGCCGTCATCCATGACGACGATGATCCCACCGACCCCGATTACGGTTATGTCAACCCCGCGGATGAGGCTCTCAATTCCAACCTGGATACCGGCGACGGCGGCCAGGTCGATGTCGGCGGCGCCGGCGGCGTGCTGCTCGAGAAGGTCCGCAGCCTGACCGCGGCGGTCCGCGCCAGCGGCTGGAGCCAGAACAGTGTGTCCTGGCGCAACATCTACACTTACCTGACGCCGGCCACCAGCGGCGTCGGCAGCGCCGATACCGATCTGACTGCGACGCAGAACGCCTTCAGCCGGGACAACGCCGCGATCGACGCGGTGGATACCCTGGCTCTGCCGGCCTCGGGGACCTTGAGCTTCGATCAGGAAAACCTGATCCTCTACATGCACGGCTTTGAAAGCTACGAAGGGCCGGTGACCTCCACCGCCGGCGCCGAGGCCCGCAAGTGGGTACTCGGCGACGTGCTGCACTCCCGGCCGCTGGTGTTCAACTACAGCAAGTACCCGGAGTCGGCGGAGAACTACTGCGAGGGCAGCCCCAACGCCAACGGCGACTACAACTCCTCGATTATTTTCGTCGGCGCCAACGACGGCATGCTGCATGCCTTCCGCGACTGCGACGGCGAAGAGATCTGGGCCTTCATCCCGCCCAACGCGCTGCCGACCCTGCAGTATTTCAAGGACCCCCAGGCCGGTCATCCGACCTTCGTCGATTCGGCGCCGTCCCTGCTGGTGCATGACGAAAACGAGGACGGCACCATTGCCGGCAACGACAAGGTGATCCTGGTGTTCGGCCAGCGCCGCGGCGGCGGCACTAACTTCCTCGACGCCGGCAGCTCGCGCGGCGCCTATTATGCCCTGGATGTGACCGACCCCGACGCACCGGTCTTTCTCTGGGAGACCGACATCGATCAGCTGGGCGAATTCGGCGAAACCTGGGCGCAGCCGCGCCTGGCCAAGGTGCCCGTGGAGACGGACGCGGGCGCCCTTAACCCGGATGCCTTCAAACTGGTCGCCTTCGTCGGCACCGGCTACGACAATAACGAGGATCTGCGCTTCGGCACCACCCAGACCTTCCCCGACTCCGCCGGCGTGGATATCAACAACGCCTCACCCGGCGGCTCGGTGGACGGCCTGGACGGCGACGGCAATCTCTCTCCCCAGTCCTCGTCCGGGGCTCTGGCCGCCGATGCCCGCATCGCGCCCCGTGGTCGCGGCCTGGCCGCCATCGAAATCGCCACCTACAACCGCAGCGTAAACGCCCCCGACTTTACCCCGACTTTGAGCGACGGTTCCATCTATTGGAGCTACATCGCCGGAATCAATAACTACAACGGCGACGAACCGGCCTTCTCCTTTGCCAGCGACCTGACCGTCCTGGATATGAACGGCGACACCTTTGCCGATACCATCTACACCGGCGATACCGGCGGCAACCTGTGGCGCTTCAAGGTCAAAGACAGCGATCCCGTCAACTGGACCGGCACCATTCTCTTCCAGTCCAATGTGAGCGCCGATGACGGTTCGGTAGGCCGCAAAATCTTTTAC
>Ga0102943_1001048_pt1 | contig 17551 bp, 9 predicted proteins | sample SalPonC_black_MG_FD_78174 | JGI IMG/M metagenome (GOLD analysis project Ga0102943, IMG submission 78174) | Salt pond soil microbial communities from South San Francisco under conditions of wetland restoration - Salt Pond MetaG... | ecosystem: Environmental > Aquatic > Marine > Intertidal zone >...
CAAATCAAAGCTGTTGCATTTATCATCTTCTATTTTATTCGTAATCAAAATATTGAAACAGGAAACATACAAAAAGACTTAAATTTTAGAGAAAATACTACTTATGCAAGTACAGGGAAACATCAGATGATTGGTAATGACATATGGATAATCAACGATTCAGATGGTATTTCACTGTATAAAAATGACTACTTGCAATTTTTTCCTTACCTGGAAAACCAAATTGACCTTAATTTCAGTGCCATTTGCTCAGATGTTAAAAACCGGATTATTGTGGGCACGCTAACCGCCAATATTCACTTTTTAAAATATACCAACGACAGTTTAATCGTAGAACACACCATTAATCTGGAACCTGAATTCCATGGAAGTAAAGTTAATTGGTTAATTACGAACAAAAACAACCAATTACTTGCAGGTACAAATAAAGGTTTGGTGCTTATCGACTTGAACAAGCAAAATTATAAAATCAGGTTTTTTGATAAAAACAGCGGCTATTTTGCTTATGATTCATTTAAGGCAGTACAAGATAGTTCAGGGAATATTTATGTAATTTCTAATGATTATATCACAAAGCTTGACAACGCTTTTCCTTTGCAAAACGAAACAAAACACAAGCTTCTGATTAATGACATTGAAATTAATAACCAAAGCTATGATTGGTCAGAAATAGCTAAAACAGATAACTGGAATTATTTACCCGGTTCAAAAATAAAATTAAAGCATCATCAAAATAGTTTAATTTTTTATTACGATTTATTACAATTTAAAAATAATAAAAATACGTTATACAGCTACAAACTCAAGGGGAGTTCAATGGACTGGACACCCTACACCAGGGAGAAAAAGGCTGTATTTACCTATTTAAAGCATGGGCACTATACATTTAAAGTAAAAGGGTATAATCTTGCTAATCCTGAAAATATTGTAGAAGCAACATTTGATTTTCAAATTTCACCTCCATGGTATAAAACCTGGTGGTTCTATGCATTATCAGGCTTTTTTGTTTTTTTAATCATCTATTTTACCTATAAAAACAGGATAAAGAGAATACGAGAAAAAGCGCATATCCAGCAGAAAATTTCCGAACTAAAACTGGATGCACTAAAAGCACAAATGAACCCACATTTTATTTTTAATGCTTTTAATTCGCTGCAAAAATATATCTTACTCCAGGAAACCACCGAAGCATTAAATTATATGTCGGAATTTGCATCTTTAATTCGAAAAACACTGGATAATTCTACCGAAAAGGAGATTAGACTAAGTGAAGAAATAGAATATTTAAAAACGTACCTGGAGCTTGAAAAAATAAGGGTTTCGAACCTGGATTACAGCATAACCGTTGATAAAATGCTGGATACAGAATATTTATTAATACCTCCCATGCTAATCCAACCATTTGTTGAAAATGCTATTTTACATGGCATTCGGCATTTAAAGAAACAAGGAATGATGAAAATATCTTTTGAGAAAGATCATTTATTTTTAAAAGTAACCATTGAAGACAATGGTATTGGCAGAAAACAATCATTGGAAATTAACCAAAAGAATCGACTGTCTCACCATTCAAAAGGAACAAGTATAACCGAGCAGAGAATTAAATTACTTTCAGAAAAAAAATCAAATAAACTTAGAGTACAAACATTTGATTTAGAAACAGACGGAGAAGTTTCAGGTACTAAGGTTATTTTATATATTCCAATGCAATAAGAAAGGGAGATATGAGTATATAATCAAGCTAATTATTTTGAATTTCCTGCGTAATATGTTTATCTAAATATTTCACCATATCCTTTCCTGATTCAAAATTAGCAGGTATCCAGGTAAGTAGTTTCTCCGGGAATTCATCTTGTATAAAATCAACCAACGAATAAGGTATTGTTTTAACCCAAATTGAGCGATTATTCCTTTCGGTCATGAGCTAAAGGTTCTCGCTCACGACGAAGAAATAGTAAAGTTTTCACTTCACTCATTCAGTGAAAACATACAATTTCTATGTTGGGGTTAAGCCTAAGTAAAGCGCTATTTCGTTTTACTCATATCGCTCAACTTAGGTTTAACATACTTTGTATCGAGATAAATCTTTACGGGTTTATCAAATGCCAGCATCTTTTTATGCACTTGTTCCAGGGCTAGTTCAACATCTTCTTCTTCCAGTTCTATCCAGATACAATCATATTTGATATTGTTAAGCTTACAGTAACTGATAAAAACTTCCAATTCTTCTGTTGTCCAGAGTTTTTGCATAGTTTTCATTTTATGCTAATCCTTTTTTTAATGGTTTGTTCTTTGCCTTATCTTTTTCTCTCCACCTTTCCATCATTTTTTCTCTTGCATCATTCTTATCTATTTCAGTTACCGCATCAATGATTTTTGGGTTTTATGTTCTGAAATTTTATTAATAGAAAATTAGGAGTTCCTGCCAAACCGCCATTAATAGAACAAAACCCTTGATTTTCAAGGGCTGCTTTTTATTTACTTTCTCCTTATTTCCTATTTTCCGTTTTGAGGGATAAATTTAAAATCCAATCCAACTGCTTCAGCCATCATTTGTCCCTCTTCCAGTAAATCATCATCTTCTTCGTAATAAAACCAGTTAATAACGATATCTACTCCTTGTTGTTTTATCCGTTTAAACCTGTTTAGCAATTCATAGAGTATTTTTGCTGTGGCAGTATTAAAATAATCAAAATTAAAATCAACAATTAACTGATTAACCACTTTTGATTTAACTTTTTCGTTTTCGAAATTATCCAGAAATTCAAAAACCGGTTGATAAAACTCAAAGGCATTAGCTGGTTTAGACACCTTAAGGAAACTTAAGGTATTGTTATCAATATCAAAATTAATTTCAGGAGTAAATGTTGTACTTTCTATCTTTAATGAATTCATTGATCTTAATTTAAACGTATATATTTATACGCAAATAATAAATTTTCTTTACAAAAATAGAAAGTTTTTTTAAAGTAGAAAAAACAAACAAACTTATTTAAACCTAATAAACGTTATTTTTTTGTGTTTTAAATTTTACTCCAGGTAAAATCAGTAAAAACTACTTTTTAACTGCTGATTTAAACAGATTTACAAGAACTGATTTATCTTTTTTTATCAATGAAAGTATCATATTTATGACACTTGTTTTATTAATCCCCAATTCATTTTCGAGTTCTTCTAACAGCCTATAATTCGTTTTAGTAAGCCTAAATCCGGTATGAATTTTATGTTGGACTAAATCCTCATCTTTAGTTGACATGCGCTCTGACATTAAAATTAAACACTCCGTACCCTGTATCTTTAGCAAACATTGCTATCCTTCCAGTATTAAAGGACTTTGCATAAAACAATTTGGATTCTACCTTAAAAACAATACAAAGAGACTTGTTTACATACACAAAGTTGCCCACTTTCACCTTTTTAAGATTATTGGGGAATACACCAAAAGTACGCTTTAACAGATTATATTCTTCGTTAATTTCCTGCATCTTTTCTACCTCACCTCCTTTATCAGGATGATACATAAACGATAACTTTCGATACTTTGACTTTAAAGCAGTCTTTTCTTTTACATCTAAAAAATAGGTCATAAGTAGAATTTTTAATTCAAATGTACAACAATGTTTTATAATGTACAACAAAAAATTGATTTTTTTATGATTGTTTTCCAATGAAAATTTACATCTATGCTGAAACCTTGATTTTATTTATCATTTAACGATTTCTTATTTCAGGAGCTTTGCCACAGATCCCAAATACTTTCTTATCTTGAAACAAAAAAGTACACCAAGAAGTTCAAGGCTGCGCCCGCCTGACTCAATAAACGAATCGTAAAACATTTTTTTTCCTGACAGTAATGTTTTTTATAAAAAACCCGGAAAAAACTCCGGGTTATCTTAAATCTATCATCTGTTATTTTTGTTTTGGAGGAATTAGATAAGTTCCCAAAATAGCCACAACCAGGGCGACAAAAAACGTCATAAAACGTGAAGTAAATATTTCATCCATCCCTGTCTGCACCCATATAATAGTAAAAACAAGTCCGGTAATAATGGTAAGAATCACAGCTCGTCCATGATATTTTTTCCAAAAAAGGGTAAGCAAAATAACTACAGAGAATGTACATCCTATTCCGGCCCATACATATCCTACAATGGTATATATCAAATCGCTTGGAGAAAAATAAGCCAAAAGAAGCGCAATTAATGATAGAACCGCGGTTACAATACGAGATTGTACTAATGATTTTTTGTTGTCTAATTTTTTTCTTCGTGTCGGTTTAATAATATTTTCAGATAGTTCAGTTGCAGATAGTATTAGTAAAGAATTAGCTGTTGATATAATTGCAGCCAGTACCCCGGTAATGAGGATTCCTGCAATTATGGGAGGAAAAACGGTTGTAAGGACTTCCGGCAACACCGTTTCCTGGTCAGCGAGGGCATTAGGACCAAATAATGCAATCCCCAGCCAGCCTATCATCAATGCACCGATATATGCTATAATCGTCCATATTATTCCAATATTTCTTGCTTTTTTTGCCTGACGTGCATCGGTAATTGCCATAAACCGCATACTTAACTGGGGCAATCCTCCCAAATAACCAAAAAACCAGGAAAAAGCACCAAAGATAATCATCCCTGCACCGACACCTTTCATTAATTCAGGAGCTTTGGGGAAGATTCCACTTAAAAAACCATAAAGAGGAGTACCTTCCTGCAAAACAGTACCACCCATCATGGTAGAATGGGATTTACCAACCTGCGCCAGGGCATCAGAAATACTATGTGCATATACAGTACCTTCAGGTTGATTAGCCAGGTAGAATATACCTGCAATGGGAGCAACTACGAGTGCTACAATCATGATTACAGCCTGCATTACATCTGTATAGGTTACACTTCGAAATCCGCCATAAATAGTGTATGGAACCACTAAAACAACGACAATTGCCATCCCGTAGACAGTATCTAAACCAAATAAAGATTCAAGGGTTTTTCCACCACCTAAAAATTGAGCACCCACATAAAAGAAAAAGAAAAAGACAATGGTAAAACTACCGGTTACCCGAATCCAATTGCCAACTTCTCCGTGCCTTTTCGCAATATAATCGGTAAAAGTTTCAATTTCATACTTTTCAGCCTCATCGCGTAAACGCCAGGCCAAAACCCACCAAGCCAGGATTATACCTAAAACACAACCTATAGCAGTCCAAACTTCAAGCAGCCCAAAAGCATACGCTGCACCCGGTAATCCCAGTAAAGCCCAGGAGGATTCACCGGTAGCGCGCTCAGACAAAGCAGCTACCCAACCAGGTAGTTTACGTCCGGCAATAGCAAAATCAGCGCTGGTTTTCACTTTTCTGCCCTGATAAATTCCCCATACAATTAATAATGTAATATACGTAATCATTACCACTAAAAGTTGTGCATTGTATTCCATAGCTTTATTCTTTTTTGATGAATAAGCACTAATATATGAATTTTTTAGGTTATGTATAAAACAAGAAATATGAAATTTTAAATTAGCCTCTAAAAATCTGGTTTAATACCAGAAAAGAGATGCAAAAAAATTAAAATGAAACCTAAAACTTTTTATTATCTTTAAGATTTTAAAATATTTATATAACCCTATAAAATTTCCATCATGAAAAAAATTTTACTACTCTTTTTAAGTATCTCTATGTTCTTTGCCTGTGCTCCCGAGCAGAAAGAACAGAAAGAAGATAAAAAGCAACAAACACAGAAAATCGATATTATCCATAAGGGAAATGTTGATTTTGATGCATTTTTTAAAAACAAAACCATGCGGTTGGATTATTTCCATACCGGAAATTCAGCCACTGAACACTTTGCTGTAGATAAAATATTATCGGATGGTCCATGGCATGGCAGTAAAAATGTATTAATTGACGAATTGGAATTAGGTCCTTACTTTTTCGAAGTAATTGACAAAGAAACCAATCAGCTTTTATATTCACGTGGCTTTGCCAGCATTTTTGGTGAATGGCAAACTATTCCCGAGGCGAAAGAAGTTTGGGGTACTTTTCACGAATCAATCCGTTTTCCATGGCCCTTAAAGCCGGTTACTGTAATTGTAAAGAAAAGAGATGCTAACTACGATTTTCAACCCATATGGACAACAGATATTGACCCGGACAACCGCCAGGTTAATCCTGCTGATATAAAGCATACTGAAGAAGTTGTTGCGATTCATGAAAGTGGTGATCCCAATAAAAAACTTGATATTGTTCTTTTAGGGGATGGTTATACACAGGAAGAAATGGATAAATTTGTAGCCGATGCAAAACGCGCTACAGGCTATTTATTAAGTGTTGAGCCCTACAAATCACGTAAAGATGATATGAATGTATGGGCCGTAAAAACACCCTCGCAGGTTTCCGGAATCTCACGTCCGCATCCAGGAATTTATAAACGCACAGCACTGTCAGCACATTACAGCAGTTTTGATTCTGAGCGTTATGTTTTAAGCTATGACAATAAAACCATCCGTGATGTAGCTTCTGCAGCTCCTTATGAGTTTACATCCATATTAGTCAACGAAAGAACCTATGGTGGCGGAGGAATATATAAATTATACACGACTCTTGCTGCCGATAATAAATTTGCCAAGTACTTAATGGTTCATGAAATGGGACACCATATGGCTGCTTTAGCGGATGAATATTACTCTTCGGCGGTTTCCTACGAAGCACCTTCCATAGAAAAAGAGCCTTGGGAAACCAATATTACTGCGCTTCTTGATAAAGACAATTTAAAGTGGAAAGATTTAGTAAAAGAAGATACGCCCATTCCTACTCCATGGAATAAAGAAGAATTCGATGAGTTCAGCTACGAAGTCCAAAAGAAACGTACCGAAATGAGAGCACAAAATGTGGAAGAATCGGTAATGGAAGATTTCTTTATGGATGTACATCATAAGCAGGATGAATTTTTTGCCGAAGAAAAATATCAAGATGTAGTAGGTGCTTTTGAAGGTGCCGGTTACAACCAATATGGATTATACCGATCACAATTAGATTGTATTATGTTTACCCGGCATACCACCTTTTGTAAAGTATGCCAACGAAGTATCAGTGAAGTAATCGATCAATATTCAAAATAGAATTTTAGCAATAAAAAACCGGCTCTGTTCCATTTGAGCCGGTTTTTTATTTATTCAATGGTTAGTGATGTTGTAATCATCTCCGATTCTCCTCCGTGGGATGTCATCACGACAATTCCATAACTTACCTCTCCCTTTTTAGGTCTGCTGTCAACAAATGAGAATATTGAACCATTAACAGATTTATGCTCTTTAAAGGTTCCATCCTCCGAAGCTCTGTAAATAACATACCATAACCGTTCATCTTCAAGTAGGGTATAATCCCATGTTAGGATCACATTCTTATCTAAAAGCTCATATACTGCTGTAAAATTCTCAACAGGTTTTCTTTTCCCTGTATCATAAGGTCTTGCCATTACAGGAAAGGCATGATCAGATTTCAATCCTGACTCATCTATAGTAACAATCGTATATTCGTAATTCATTTTAATTTCAACCTGATTATCTGTAAATGAAGCTGTTTGAATAGCAAATGTATCAAGTGCCTGCCAGTGATTTTCTTCTTTCATTTTTCTGAACAAAATCTGCATTTTAACATCATCACTGGTGCTTGGATACCAATGAAGTAAAACATTGGTATCGGTAACAAATACATCATTAAAAACGGCCTGTTCCGGTGGTATAACATCCGGGCGTTCAAGTTCCAATATAGCTGACATTTTAGAATGTTGATACCTGTTATTTACTGCTGCTACACGATAATAAACATTTTTAGTAAGGGTTTGTAAACTTATTTTATCAACAAATACCGTATCGGGATATACTTCACCTGTACGTTGAACAAATTCGTGCGTTGAATCATTTGCCTGCAACACCCGATAACCTTTTAAGTTTTTCTCCTCCCCTTTATTCCAGCTTAAGGTTACTATTCCGGATGGACTAATTTTACCTGTCAACCCTGTTGGAACCGCTGGCGGAACGGAATCTATTCTGCTGGCCAGTACAGGTAATGAAAAGGCCATATTTCCTGCAGTATCAACAGCTGCTACGGTATAATATGCCTCATATTCGCCCCCCATATCATCAATAAAACGAAAAGTATTTTTGGGTATAGGATCCATGGTTACCAAACGATAGTTTTTGGTTGGATTTTTACTTCGCGATACGATAAATCCTTGTAAATCATCAGGAATCACATCCATATCCCAACTTAGTTCAATTTCCTGAGCATTGATTTGTTTAGGTTTATTAATTATCGGAGCCTTTGGAGCTTCCAAATCCTTTGAGAATGCTTTTACCCGGGCTGGCTCACTAAGCTCTGCGAACGGGGTCACTCCTCTTAACTGGTAATAATATGTTTTATAATTACGTGTTAAAGTATCGGTAAAACTTGATTGTAACAATGTTTTTGCATTAAGTGGTGTTATGGTAACAATGGGCATGTCATTCATTTTACGATATGTTTTGCCCTTATCATCAGACCTGTATACATAATATCCGGAATAACTAAGTTCCGTTATATTATCCCAGAACAACTGAATGCTTCCGTCACCACTTTCAAATCTAAAACCAGCAGGTTTAACAGGTTCTTGATACGAACCTATATCTACAACCAGGTAGGTAGTATCGAAAGTATACTGATCGGTTTTCTCAGCAATAGAAATACGATAAGCATACCTGCCATCTTGCTCAACATCCTTATCAACAAACCTCAAACCCAGTGCTTTTGCAGTAAAAGCATCATTATCAGCTGCAAATAATGAAAAGGAATATCTGTTCGATAATTCATCCGCAGCATTTTTTAACACGTTCATATTTTGGGTACTCAAAGGTTTTGGATTAAACAATTTTCCATACAGTGCCTGTGCAGCAATCGCAGAAAACATATTATTTTTATCGGTAAGTTCTTTCCACCTCTCTAAACTGAATGGCTTAATAATACTATCGTTTAATTTCTTATAATCAGACCGTTGAATTGGTTCTTCCGGATCCAGTTTTGCCCTTTCGATGATATAACCTATTTGATTGGCAATTACCCATCCCCCTGCTTTTGATGGTGCCCATCGTAAAACAACTGAGTCGGCATCGGCTCGTGCAATAATATTAATTTCTGCAGTACGTGGATTATTGATCCTCTGTTGTGCTTTCAACGCCAGGTTATTTGACATGAATAAAATGGTAAAAACTGCCATTAAGCAACCATTTCTTTTCAATTTATCTGAACTTTTATTTTCTGTGCTCATAGTATTGATTTTTACATTTCTTAAAAATTAATATTATACTGGATACTTCCATATATTTCATTGTAATTCTGTGCTAATACTCCATTGCTATTGTAATGATTATTTGAAATATTAAAACTCAGACTTCCCATTTTATTCAAATTATACGAAGCGTTAACCCGGAATACAAATTGATTATTACTATCTGCAACCTTTATAAAATTAGCTCCTACACTGGCTGATGTACTTAACTTATTATCAAAAAATGCTTTACTTATGGTTTCGCTAACATGATAAATTTTCGAAGTAAGATTTGGTAACTCAGTGTTATTGTACAATACAGTTGTAGAAAATGCAAGAGAGCTGATATACGATAAGGTGTGCACCAGGTAAAAGGAATTGGTATTATTTGAAGTAACCTGGGATGTATACACATTTTTATCGGTAACATCCTGGTACGAATAGGTCAAAATCAGGCTATTGGAACCTCCAAGGGCCTGAAAAAAGAATCGTGGTGAAACAGACAATGAATTGAACACATTAGATAATCGCAACGTATCGTATTTATGCCCCGATTCAATTTGATTTTTATTATAATTAACGTCGAATCCAAAGGATTTATTTACCTGATAATTTACTGCAATAAATCCCGTAAAACGGCTTGTTGTTGATAGCTTTTGATCCTTTAGATTATTATACCTTATACCCGCTTTAGACCTTATATTCAACTTATTATTAAACAATCTAACATTGGGAGCTATATTAAATTCCATCAGATCATTGGGTAACAATGCATAACCCAACGTACGATAACCCGGACCAATCCAGCGTGAGGATAAATTAACAGACCAATATTTCGAAGGGCGAATAAGCATATTCATTTTAGCAGCCATATCAATACCCGATGAATAGTTTGGAGTAAAAAAATACTCAGGAACCGAAAACTCATCCACTTCAGGGGCCCCTATATCAAACGAAAAAGCAGACATGGCAAGTTCTCCTTTCATTGTAACCGCATTGCCCATACGTATGCCAAAATCAACAGACCCAACCAAATTTTCCTTCGGAGCAACTAACGTCGAATCGCTTTGTATGGATGCAGAATCATCTTTTGCATGAAAAATATTCAGATTAAAAAAGCTTTTGGACAAGTTCCCATACCCCAACGAAACACCATACACATTTTGTTTATATACTTCCGGTGCAAAACTTACTTTTTGGGGCTCAACAGCTTGTCTTGACCTTCCATAAAAAGCCTTTAACCTGAAATTACCCGGCGTTAAATCTACACCACCTCCTAAAATTCTTAAATCACCAAAAGTAAAATCCGAAATCTGTGTTGAAAAATACCCTCCGTGTAACGTAAGCCAATCGGTTAAACGCGGACTTACACCAAACTGATTAAAGGGCTGTTGAAAGGCTGTTTGCTGATTTGAGTAATACAGTTCAAAAGGTAAATCAACCTGATTAAACAAAGTTATATTGGCCCGAAAGATTCCAACAAACAAATTGGATGGTTGCCTTGGATCTATTCCATTCGACGAATAAAAGTTATCAGATAAATTAGCCGAACCACTAAATCTGACATTATCGTTATTTTCCTGTGCATATAATCCCGCGTTACATATATTCAGAAAGATAAGGATAAAAAGTAACCCATTTAATATTTTTTGTATTTTAGCCATTTGTTTTCGCCTTGCTCTATCTAAAACCATTTTTAGTTCATTTTATCAATTAGTAAATAAATGGTTTACTGATTGTCGGACGATCTTCATCTGCACCCAAACAACCATTGTAATTATAATAGAATTGTAAAGGATAATTCCCTTTAAACATGCGTACATAATTCATATGAATAATAGAGTTAAGCTTATTCATTTCTGAATTTGACTTTAGAATATACCATCTTGACAATATTTGTGTTGCCTTATTTCTTAATCGATTAAAATCGGCCGGCACAACCTTCCCATGATTATAGGTAACAATAATATTGGGTGTTGCAAATTCAATATTTTTCATATTGTCCAGGTTAGTTCCGGCGGCACTACCTGGTTCAAAACCAGCTCCGGACACTGTCCCAGGCGAACTTGTTGATGTTGTTGTGCCAAAGTTTCCAATAGTTGGAATATTCGAACCCGAACTCGAAACAAATACTGATGTATTGTCTGTTGAACCGATGGACGTATTTAAACTACTAGAATTAGAATTAGAATTAGAATTAGAATTAGAATTAGAATCTGAATTACTGCCTATGGTATATATTTGTGGTATAAGCTCTGCAACAGGAACACTAACCGGATCGTAGTAACTATTTCTATCTAACGCTACCAAATCCTTATTGGATGAATACGCGTAATCGTTAAACTGTGTCATATAAGTATTATCCCACCACCCTTTGCCGTTCATCCAGCTTATATTATCGTAAACTTTCGGATTCACAAATAGATTATGCCAGGTTGCAGCTCTTAAAGCTCCTCTCACTTTTAACAAAGGTCCAAAGGTATGTACAGCATCCGATTTATTCCACTCTACAGGATGCAAATCATAATATCCGAACGACTCATTACCTTCGTAAACTGCCTTATGAACTTCCATATTATTTGAATAAAACCCGGAATTCGTAACAATATAATTAAAGCTATTTAATTTGGCTTGTAAAGTATTGTATTTACTTGTTCTAAAGAGATATGTATATAAAATTCTTTCACTTTCTCTAACTCTATTTTTAACTATCATTCGTTCTTCGATAATCATTTCTTCCGAACCAGTTTCATACACTTCAATATCTGATACCCGGGTTAATGGGTTTTCATCTGATTCATTTCCCGTATCACTGCCTGCATCTTTTGAGTCATCTGTTTGCTTCAATGTTTGCTTCTTCACAAACTGCACATAATAGGAAGTATTGTTTTGTAAATCCGGGATATCAAAAAGCAACGATCTTGAGCCGGAGTTATAAGTAAAAGGAACTTCTTTTGTTACCTCTTCTCCTAAGGCAGGAATGAATCGTGCAATTAGTTCCATATCATAGCCAAATGTTCGGGCAAATAAATGAGGCATTCCTGTTTTTAACTGAACCTTTCCTGATCGACATTCATCTTGCAAGAAAAAACCCTGTCCATCTATCGGATAAGAATATGCCACATGGGAGTCTTCTATTTTATTCGGAGCAGCTCCTGTTTTAAAATTAGTGCTTTCACTCTGCGTTATTAATGAACCATCATTTTTAACCGCAGGTTCCCATAGTCCATCAATAAATTCTTCGCCATAAGCTGCAACATCTAATTTGTAATTTGTATTTCCGGCAAGCATATCATGACTTGAAAAATATGCTGAGAAGTTATCAGATGAAATATTTATTCTGCCTGGCACCGAATCATTATTTGAAGCTTTTCGTAAATTAAAATCTTTAAGCTTCACTTTAAATGTTCGAACTTTTGGTGCTCCTCCTCCATCTGGCATCTCTTGTAAATCGAACTGCTCATTTAACTGAAAAATCGATGTCACCTGCGGTTCAAGCATCACTTCAACATCCGTAGAACCTTTAACCGGAGCAATATCAGAGATTAAATCGATTCGTGATAATGGATTTTCCTGAATCATCTCACACCGATCGCCCATGCTGAAATGAAAATTACAATATCCGCTTACCTTTCCTCCTAAGATGTCATATTCACCACCCACATTTCCTGATAACCAGGTAGGATTAGGTCCCTCACCTTGCAGTAAAGCACCACCATTTAAGTTCAGAATTTCATAATTCCCTTCGGTAATCCATAAATCTACATGCAACCCGATGGATGCTGATAATGCGGAATAAATCTGACCCGATGCATACCATCCGTTGATACCCAATGGCCCTTCCATTCCCTCACATCGTGCTTCTCTGGTATAATTAAGCAATGACATATCAAATCCGGCCAATGCCGAAAATTCGCCATAGAAAATGGAGTATGTTTTCCGTCCTGTTTCAAAGCTTGCATTGGCACCAAAAGCAAAACCATCTCCGTTTGCTATTTTCGGGTTTCTGTCAGCAATTTGTCCCGGGAATAAACTCCTTATTTCATTGGGAACAATGGGCGTTGGTAAATCTTGTCCAATCATTAAATAGCTTTGGGCATCAAACCATTCGGCTAACTCCAGCGAGATAGGATTACTTGGCTGACCAATCTTTAAAAACCATAAATTAGGATCAATGTGCATTACCATTTGTCCATAACCATTCAAAGGGGAAGCATTGATATGTACATCAAATACTCCGTCAAAAGTATTAATCGGCACAATATATTCTAAATCCAAATCAGCTGTTACCCTGGCATTGTTGCGTCCGGTAATATCACACATCATATATCCTTCTCCAACTAAACTTACTTCACCTAATCCTCCGTCAGACAAAAACTCAGCTGTCAATCCAACATCACCATTAAAAGCTTCTTCTGAGGGATGAGTCCCCAATACCAATAATGCATTCAGTCCTAATTGTACATTTTGATTAGGTACATAACTATACCCGGAATTTGTTTCGCCGGGAATATCAGAATTTACTATTGGATCGGCTGAAACCAAAGAATCGATTTTCCCTGTTTTTTGCATATGATACCAGGCACCCCCACCAAATCCATACACTCCAATTCCTTGGGCAATAGGCACTGCTTCGGGAAAAATTGCTTTAGTATCAACATACCAATAACGGTAACTATTTACATTACCAAATTGCGCAGTAGCCTCCACAGCAAACTGATCAACAAAAGTAGCATTCACTACGCCCCTGAAACCATTGCCAAAGGTTGAATGGGAATCATATAGTTCTAATCCACCGGCAATACGCACCGAACCCATATCCGCATAAACTCCAATGGAGTCCAGATCAACACCATCGAATACAAAATTTTGTGCCCCTGTTGTGGATGCTAACTTACCCCAAACACTCAGTTTGGTAGTACCACTTACTGCGTTAGAACCCGATTGCAATCCTACATTTAAGTTAAACTGTAAACCTAATCCAAAGCCACCACTGCGGCTTCCACTTACAATATCAAAGTTATTTATGGATACCGGAAATCCTTCCATACTATGCTGCGGACTGGCAAAACTCCAATTTCCTTTCTCAACATAAGGTGAATTAGACATCACTTTAAAGTTTTCAAATGAGATTCCTTTAAAATTAAGTTTCTTTAAACTACCTGCACTTCCTTCTAACGTAAACTTGCCGGTTAAAACTGCCTGAGCGAGAAAACCATCAGTAGAAGTATCACCCAATTCAATTCTTGATGTGGGATACAAGTGTAATTTTGATTTCCACAGATCGGTATCCATAGAATCCTTGGGTGTAACTGTAAATAAGTATTTTAGCTTTTTGTCACTTGAAGAATTAGAAAGGAGCCCCCGATAAATTAGAGAAGTATCAAATATAGATACCTTTAAACGGCCATTCATATTACCCGATTCCAATGAACTACTCACCAAATTGATTTTTAAAGTATCAATACTTGCTCCCCAATTCCCAAAATCGGCCTCTGGATATTGAATGATATTATTCCCTTCGATACTTGCTGTAAACCCTGTTTTATCAATTATCAGGTTGTAAACCGCTAATGTAGGATTTAAATCATCGAAAGTTTTAAACTTTTCCGGGAATTCCAATGATGCTCTTTTGATATAAAATCCTTTCCAGGCAATAGTTTTAGTTCCGTTATAATTTTTAGGAAAGGTAATTCCTTCCGGATTACGGGCCGATGAATAATCAAATACCATCTCCTGAACCAGCATTTTGTATCCTTTGGCTCCGCTTAATTCACAATGATCGAGATTAGCACTTGCCAGCCATTGCCATCCGTTACCATTTTTATCTGCTTGTGTTTTAAAGTATGCTTTTACCAGTTTTGTAGAATCCGGATCAGGTGCAGGGGTCATCCACGAACGTGGAAACTCAACCTCCGCAGCTATAACCAACTTTTTAAAAGCTTTACAATCCCAGGAGGCAAAAGTGCCGGAATCGGTGGGTGTTGGAGCCTTAAATAAAAAACTCCAGGTCCCTTCATTATCATAACCAAAATCCCGGGCGAGGTAAAGTTTTGCTCTACCATCTCCGGCTAATCCATCTTTATGGAAACAAATATCTTTAGCCCCCAGACCTAATCCCACTTCCGGTCCCAGCGATGGTAACTCAACATACATCGCGGCATTTATACTTCCTTTTACAGGGGTAAATTTCATTCCAATAATTCCAATAACAACCTTATAACCGTCATAATCTCTGTCAAAACCAATAGGAAGAGAAACCGAAGTACCACCAACAAGCCCGCTCACCAATTTTCCTGCACTGCTTGAATAATTATGTATCGATTCAAACTTCGCTTTATCCTGAGCAAAACTCAAAGCTTTACCCTCAAAATCATTTCCTTCCGGCTTGGAATATGGTGCAGCTTCATCAATCTTAGCATAGGCTTCCCCCTCATAAACTACATTGTCACTATTTACTTTTAATCCGTTAAATTCGACCAGAATATTTCCCCGAAGGTAAGGAACATCAATTGAACCATCCCCACTGAGATGAGAAGGAGATCCCGATACATTATCAAGCTTTAACTTAAACTGCCCTATGGTTATGGTACTATCTTTATTTAATGATTGTGTTCCGGGAGTGGTATTGGTAATTTCATCAGCATAGCAATCGCCCGGGCAGGCTCCTGTATCTGCAAGTTCACTGGTTGGTTTGACCGTAAAAACACCCTCGTTGGTCGTAACTGAATCCCTCTCACATAATACGCTATCCGAACGTACAGAATCTTTATTATATTTTAATGTAAAAGTCCATACGTAAACCCCTGATGTATCAGCAGTAAAACTTTTCGAGGTAGAGTCTCCATTAATAAAATTCAGGTCATATCGTGTAAAACCATTCATATCTGTGGAGTAAGCAAATATCTTTTTATCATCATTCCCTGTAAAAGAAGTATCCAGTTTTGCCTTTTCCTTTTTAGCATCTTTATTGGATTGTGATTCTGATGTTTTTTTCCAAACTTTAATATGCCCGCCGGTAATGGCTGATTTATTTATCTTAGGTTTTACAGACACCGAAAATTGAGGCTTCGTATTGGTAGTCCATTCACCATTATTTTCAGGCCTTTCCACAAGCATTTCAAAACAAGTTTTCAGCGAATCAGGAATTATTTTAAATGACCTGGTTTGGCTGGTATAATAAGTATTATCGGAAGCATCCAAATAATTAACCCGGTAATAATAGGTCGCTGTATCTTTTATCCCATCCAGTTCAACCGTAATGGTATTAAATAATTCTTTACAGCTATCGCCTGATTGATACATTGTACTTTCAGGCACTAGCTTCGTTTTTGTTTGAACAATGGAATCAAATGATGCTTTCCCGGATAGTTCCACGGAAAACTTATTTAATGCTTGTGACTGAACCCCTGAAGCATGAAATGCAGGCATATTAAAGACATCATTATTTTCAAAATTTAAATTTTCCGGTTGAGGAATAGAAAAAGTACAATTAACTTTAGTATTTACCTTTATGGAGGTATCTTTTGCCGGAGCAGTTAACGTTGGCTTTTTAAATCCTATAAAAAAAGATGTTTCGTGAGAAGTGACACTTTGCGTTGTTCCATCTTCGAAAGTAAAAATTGCATCTACAAACCAATTATATTTTACATTGGGGGTTAGCTGGTTCATCCATTCCGGAATAATTTTATTTGCATCAACATTTGCAATTAACAAACTGGCATCATCTGTTGAGCTTAACTGCTGACCAGCTTGTGGACCACCATTAAAAGTAATTTTTCGTGTATTGGTATATTCTGCATTCTCACCCTCCTTTTTCAATCGTAGGGTAAATTCAATGGATTTAATTTCGTCGGAATAGGGAGAAAACTGTGTTACCAAATACGGGACATTCCAGGGGATGGTATCGTTTTGATGCGGATAAATATTTGTTAAACCAACAACATCCTGATCTGCTTCATTTAATCTAAATGTTCCCAACTCACTGAGTCCTTTATTTTTTGTGGCTGGATTACCATTCATATCAAAAGCCTGAACCAACCATACATACTGATTTACATTTTTGTAATAATCAAAGGGCATATCCGAAGGCAGGTACATGTAGGATGAAGTTAAAATATTACTTTTTTCTAACAATACAGGGTTCCTATCGATTGCTGTACGGGGTGACTGGCCCTCATATACCGGACATATCTTTAATTTATAGCTTATCTGGTTGCGTGCTGCATTATAACTGGTAACGGGTGACC
>Ga0102943_1001049_pt1 | contig 17551 bp, 20 predicted proteins | sample SalPonC_black_MG_FD_78174 | JGI IMG/M metagenome (GOLD analysis project Ga0102943, IMG submission 78174) | Salt pond soil microbial communities from South San Francisco under conditions of wetland restoration - Salt Pond MetaG... | ecosystem: Environmental > Aquatic > Marine > Intertidal zone >...
ACGTCATTACGATGAGGAACGAAGAAGTAATCTTTTTATTCTCAGACCATTGAAATTTAAAGATTCCTTCATGCTGACGATAACTGTCAGCATTCGGAATGACTACTTTTTGGACGGCCTCTTTTTATTTATGGGTCGAACGTTTCTATTTTAAACCGCGTTTTTCTAATAAGGCATCAATAGATGGTTCTTTACCGCGGAATTTAAGATACTGTTCCATTCCTTCGCCCATACCATTTTCAGATAGAATATGTTTTCTGAATTTAGCTGCCAGTTCCTGGTTAAAAATATCGCCGCTTTCTTCAAAGGCGTTATATGCATCGCAATCTAACACTTCAGCCCACATATAAACATAATAACCTGCAGAGTAACCTCCACTAAAGATATGTGCAAAATAGGTACTTCGGTAACGAGGAATTATTTCATCGATTAAACCAATACGATTCATCGATGCTTTTTCAAATGCATTCACATCAATATTTTCTGTATTTTCGATAGTATGCCAGTCTAAATCAAGAATTGATGCTGCTACATATTCAACCGTAGCAAATCCCTGGTTAAAATGTCCGCTTTTTTCTAATTTTTCAATCAATTCATCCGGAATAGGTTCATTGGTTTCGTAATGCTTGGCATACACTTTTAATACTTCGGGATCGGCTGCCCAGTGCTCCATAATTTGAGAGGGTAGCTCTACGAAATCTCTTGGCACATTGCGCGATGTTGTTCTGTAGCGCCCATCGGCAAAAAGATTATGTAATGCATGTCCGAACTCATGGAAAAAAGTTGATGTTTCGTCAAAAGTAAGTAAAGCGGGTTTGTCTCCTGTTGGACGGGTAAAATTAGTAACAATATATACTAACGGATAAATTTTTTCATCATTTTCGTATGCTCCGCTGCGGAATGTACCACACCATGCTCCTACTTTCTTACCCGGACGTGGATGGCTGTCGATATACAGTATACCCAAATGTGACCCGTCAGCCTCTTTTACTTCATACGTTTTAACTTCCTCGTGATAAACAGAAATATTATCTAATTCTTCAAATTCTAATCCATAAAGCTGATTGGCAACATAAAATATACCTTCACGAACATTATCTAAAGAAAAATAAGGTTTCAATTCCTCTTCGTTTAAATCATATTTTTGTTTACGCAATTTTTCGGCATAATACCACCAGTCCCATGATTTAAGCTTGAAGTCTCCACCCTCTTTATTAATAATTTTTTGCATAGCATCACGCTCCTGCTTACTCACTTTTAATGCTGGTTCCCAAACCTTACCCAAGAAATCATATACATTCTCAGGTGTTTTAGCCATATTATCATCAATTACATACCCGGCATAGTTATCCCAACCTAATAATTTGGCTTTTTGGTCGCGGAGTTTTACCATTTCTGCAATTACCGGTTTGTTATCGTTTTCATTATTATTATCTCCACGGTTATAATAGGCTTTATAAATTTTCTCGCGCAATTCACGTTTGGGCGAATAAGTTAAGAATGGAATCCAGCTTGGTTTTTGAAGAGTAAACACCCATTTTCCTTCCATTCCGGCATTTTTAGCTTCATCGGCTGCTGCTTCAATAACCCCGTCGGGTAATCCTGTTAAATCTTCTTTGTTATCTATTACCAGTTGAAAAGCATTGGTTTCAGCCAGCAAATTTTCGCTAAATTCCAATGAAAGCATGGATAACTTCTCATTGATTTTTTTCAACTCTTCTCTTTTCTCTTCAGGAAGTGCTGCACCACTCCGTTCAAAATCTTCGTAGATTTCTTCTACCAATCGCATTTGTTCCTGGTCAAATTCTAAGTCGTTCCGCTTATCATAAACCGCTTTAATACGTTTGAACAAATCCTGGTTCATGCTAACTTCATTTCGGAACTTAGACATCATGGGTGTAATTTCACGGGCAATTTTCTGCAGTGTAGGATTAGTATTAGCAGACAACATACTATAAAATACACGGGCACGACGTAAAATATTACTCCCTTTATCATAAGCAACAATTGTATTCTCAAAAGTAGGTTCATCAGGGTTTGTAATGATAGCCTCTATTTGAGCTTGAGCTTCCGTAATACCAGCTTCGAAAGCAGGTACATAGTGTGAAGTATCTATTAATTCAAAGGGCGGTGTTTGAAATGGAGTATTAAATTCAGATAAAAAAGGATTCTCATTCTTTTCCTGATTTGTACAACTCATAAACACTATACCCATCATTACAAATAAAATTGATAATTTTTTCATAGGTTATAATTTTTTAGGTTTAGAAATTTTTTCAGACAATAAAAATATGAAATATGTATTTTTTATCATAATACAAAAGTGTATATATTAATAAAAACTTGCATATAAGACCATTCAAAAGTAAGTGAGTTTAATATAAAAAAAAACATCCCGGTCTCCCGGGATGCAAACACTCTAATTTATTAACCTTGCTATTATATGAAGAAGTGGAATAATAGCCTTTTTTATTCATTACAAATATATGACAAATATTTTAAAAAAAGGTTCAAAAAGAATAAAAAAAAATTAAAATTTGTTAAAATTTGTTAAAAAAAAAGAATTAACCACATAAAATACTGTGTTTAAAGGGCAAGTAAAATTATTCTTACACAAATATTAATATCCAATCACCCACAGAATTCTTTGCTCTTCAATACATTTTTCAGCTATATCAATCAATCCTTCGTTTAGTTTTATTAATTTATTCAGGTAAAGATTCCAATTTTCTTCCCATTGGGGGTCTTCTTTTGTTAATTCATCCATAAAATCCTGCCCTAAAAAAATTTGATTAATATGATTCTTAAAAGCTTTTGAACTGTCAATCTTTTTTAACGAATCAAGCTTTGCTATTAACTCATTACGCAAAGGAACAATTTTACGGGAGTTGTACTTGGTAGCACCAAAAAATTCGTATAGTTTATTTGCATTTTCAAAACAAGAAGTAAATATATTAAAAACCTCTCCTTCAACATATTTCGATTCGGAATCTCCTTTAATATAATTATCGTTATCTCCAGTAGTATTTAATTCTACTATATTTAAATAATCCGAGTTAAATAATTCAATTCTCATAATATCAAAATAAAAAGGTTAATATATAAACACTTTTATACCTGATTAATTATTCCTTTCAGTCTTAAAATTTTCATGAAAATAATAAATTAATCTTTGAACGATGAAATATAACTACTTTCTATTCATCATAATTCTTGTTCAGGTTAAAATTATTAATTTAATCGGAAACAACAAAAATTATTTTATCAATTTATAAAGTATAGTTTTTATCATCTTATTATCTTTATCGTCTAAATTATTTATTATGACAGGAACATTCATAAATGCTGCAGCGATATTGGTTGGTAGTATCATCGGAATTGGATTACACAGAAAGCTACCCGAACGAATTGTAAGAATAGTTTTCCAGGGTATTGGTTTGTTTACGCTGTTTATTGGTTTTTATATGGGTATGAAAACCAATAATTTATTTCTGATGATTCTGAGTATTGTTACCGGAGGAATTATTGGCGAATGGATTAACATCGATAAATACATCAATCGGTTTGGTGATAAGGTTAAGGTAAAACTTAAATCAAAAAATTCTAAATTTACAGAAGGCCTGGTAACCGCTTTTTTACTATTCTGCATGGGTTCAGTAACTATTTTAGGCGCTATTGAAGAAGGTTTAGGGGGCGAGCCTAATTTATTATTAGCCAAATCGGTGCTTGATGGTGTATCTTCTATTGCTTTAGCTGCAGCTATGGGGTTTGGGGTTGCATTTTCAATTATTCCTTTATTGATTTATCAGGGAGGTTTAACCTTATTGGCTGCCTATTTTGGAGATTATTTTGCCAGCCATATTATTGACGAACTGACTGCTGTAGGTGGACTGATGCTCATAGGATTAGGGCTAAATATTTTGGAAATTAAACAAATAAAAATCCTGAATTTGCTTCCTTCGTTAATTGTAATTGTTATTTTAGCTTATTTCTTTGCCTAATATTATGCCTGTAGATTATCATCTTATAAAAAAACAATTAACTAAGCTTTTCAAAAATTGTTTTGGGGCTGAACCGGAAAAGATAAAAGCCTTACCCCATTCTGGTTCAAACCGAATATATTTCAGGTTAAATGCTCAAAATTACTCCGCTATAGGCGCATATAATGATAACTTAAAAGAAAATAAAGCTTTCATCCATTTTACTGAACATTTTTTACAATACCGCATCAATGTTCCCGAGATTTATGCCCAGGATCTTAATCAAAATATCTATTTAATCCGGGATTTGGGTGATAATCAATTATTAAAATGGTTAACAGAAATAAGCGAAAACGAAGCTTTTCCCAAAAAAGCTCATATTGTATACAAAAAAGTAATTCAGGAATTAGTAAAAATCCAAATTGTTGCCGGTCGCACATTTGATTATAGCCTTTGTTATCCCTACCAGGCATTTAATAAAGAATCTATTCTGTATGATTTAAATTATTTTAAGCAATACTTTGTTGATAGATTAAATATCCAATATAACTATACTAAGCTGCAAAATGATTTCGAGCATTTAAGTGATTTTTTACTTTCTGATATTGATGCTTATTTTATGTATCGTGATTTCCAGGCAAGGAATATTATGCTGCTCGATAACGAACCTTATTTTATCGATTATCAGGGAGGAAGGAAAGGTGCTTTACAATACGACCTTGCCTCACTTCTTTTTCAGGCAAAAGCTAAAATCCCAAACGATGAAAGAAATCAGCTCGTCCATTATTATTTAAACGTTGCCCGTTTATTTATCCCTTTAAACCCCGATGCATTTATGGAAAAATTTTATGCATTTGCCTTAATCAGAGTTTTACAAACCTTGGGTGCCTATGGATTGCGTGGGATTATCGAAAAAAAACAGCATTTTATCGAAAGTATTCCTTACGCTATCAAAAATCTGGACTTCTTAAATAGAACCAATGAATGCTTACAAAACCTCACTACTTTAAAAGATATTATTCATCAAATTATTAATAAAGAATTAAAACACGATGCAAAATAAACTTACCATCACGATAAACAGTTTTTCCTTTAAACGTTCTATTCCCGAAGATAAATCAGGAAATGGAGGAGGTTTTGTTTTCGACTGCCGGGCTGTTTATAATCCGGGAAGGTACGAAGAATATCAATCCTTAACCGGAAAAGACCAACAGGTAATCGACTTTTTTGAACAAAAAACCGATATGCACCAATTTCTTGAGCCAGTTTTTTCGTTGGTTGAAATGTCTGTAAAAAAATACCTGGAAAGAGATTTTACTCATTTAATGGTAAGCTTCGGATGTACCGGAGGACAACACCGTTCGGTATACTGTGCCGAAAAACTGGCTGTTTTTTTACAAAAAAAATTTGACATTTATATTCAAGTGCATCATATTGAGCAGGAAATAAACCAAAAAAACTCTTTATGAAAGCCATGATATTCGCTGCCGGTAAAGGCACCAGACTAAAACCGATAACTAATAAAATGCCTAAAGCATTGGTAAAAGTAAATGGTATTCCAATGCTTCAAAGAGTAATCCTGAAATTAATTCATTATGGAGTAGACGAGATCATCATAAATGTTCATCATTTTGCCAATCATATAATTGAATTCCTGAAGAAAAATGAACATTTCGGAATTCGCATTGAAATTTCTCACGAAGAAGACGAACTGTTAGATACCGGAGGAGGTTTAAAAAAAGCTTCGTGGTTTTTTAATGATAACCAACCTTTTATTCTCCACAATGTGGATATTTTAAGTACTATTGATTTAACAAAAATGTTCGAATACCATCAAAATAATAATGCCCTCGTAACATTGGCTGTAAGAGAACGCGAATCGAGCAGGTATTTTTTATTCAACCAGAACAATCAATTATGTGGATGGCAAAATGTAAAGACCGGAAAAATTATAAAGCATAATCCAACCAACGAAACACAAAGATTTGCATTTAGCGGAATCCATATTATTCACCCGGATATTTTTGACTATTGGCCCGATAGCTCAAAATTTTCCATTGTAAAAACATACCTTAATTTATCACAAAATCATCCGATAATGGCATTCCCGCATAACAAGGATTATTGGTATGATATCGGAAAACCGGATAATTTAAAAGAAGCAGATGATTTTCTTCAATCTTATTAATACAATTAAAAAAACGGATTTTTGAACAATCTATATTTCAGTAATGTTCCTAAATTGGTTAAAATAATTATTTTTGCATATATAAAAAAAAGCCCATTATAAAACAAAGTACTTAGCATGAGCGAATATCTGCCTTTATTAATTGGACTTTTATTTTTATCCGGAATTTTGGTGCCGGTACTTTACCCCATTTTTAAACAACGATTAGGATGGGTCCTTTCTTTAGCACCCTTAACTATTTTTATTTTGGTCCTTATCTCGCTTGGAGATATTGGGACCCAAACAATCAAACTCCTTCCATCCGATTTTTCATTACTCCCCGGCATTGACTTTGCTTTTCGCATGGATGGGCTCAGTGCTATTTTTGGTTTATTAATTACTGGAATTGGATTTTTAGTAGTCCTGTATGCATCGTGGTACATGAAAAAATACAACAGGCAAGCCCATTTTTTCAGTTACCTGATGTTTTTTATGGCTGCCATGACCGGCTTAGTTTTCTCAGATAATTTAATGGGTTTATTTATTTTTTGGGAGTTGACCAGTGTAACTTCATTTTTACTCATTGGTTTCGATCATCACTTAGAGAAATCGAGGCAAGCAGCTTTGCAATCACTGCTAATTACCGGTTTTGGGGGATTATGTTTACTTTTTGCAGCCATTCTCATTGGACAGATAGCCGGTACATATCAAATTAGTGAGATTATTGCCAGTGGTATAGATTTTACCGCACATCCACAATATCAGTTAATTTTTATTTTACTATTAGTGGCCGTACTTACCAAATCGGCCCAGTTCCCTTTTCATTTTTGGCTACCCGGAGCCATGCAGGCTCCGACACCGGTAAGTGCATACCTCCATTCGGCTACCATGGTCAATGCCGGTATTTACCTTTTATTAAGGATGCATCCGGTTCTTAGTGGTACTATTTTATGGAAGTATTCGTTAATATTAGCCGGTGTTATCACCATGTTTTTAGGGGCCTGGTTCTCTATGGGGCAAAAAGACCTGAAAAGAATACTGGCATTCACCACCATAAGCGCTTTAGGAACCATGGTTTTACTGATTGGGGTAGGAACACCACTTTCGATGGAAGCAACGCTGGTATTTTTTATCGTGCATGGTTTGTATAAAGGCGGATTGTTTATGGTGGCCGGAATTATTGATAAAAGTACAGGGACTCGTGATATTACAGTATTATCAAAACTTTGGAAATCCTTACCAGCTACCACAATATTTGGGGTACTTGCTTTAATATCCATGGCCGGATTACCCCCAATGCTTGGTTTTGTGGGAAAAGAACTTGTTTATGTTGCCAAAATTCAATTGCCCGGATTATCATGGATTATACTACCTCTGGGTGTAGGAGCCAACATTATGATGGTCGCCATTTCACTAACTGTTTTTGTCGAAGTATTTTATACTAGGTCAAAAAAAACAACTATTCCAATTCACTATACTGAAAAAAAATTACCCTGGTATTTTATTCTTGGCCCGGGTGTTTTGGCCTTGGCCGGGTTGTTACTTGGATTATTTCCTGCCGGATTAAACCAGGTTATTTCTAATGCGCTTTTTGTAACCAAAAACCATGTAGTAGATGTTCATCTTTTACTATGGCATGGATTCAATGAAGTATTACTATTAAGTATATTTGCTATCTTTTTAGGGGTTATGGTTTTTATATACCGCAAACCAGTCACCCAGTTTATTAAAAAAACCATTAAATGGTTCGATATCTATCATCTGCCCACTATTTTTATGAACGTAATGAACCAATACCTGAAAATTGCAGGGAAAAATACACAGCGTATTCAACATGGCTACCACCGATATTATTTAATAACTTTTTTTATGGTTACTCTTGGAATAACCGCTTTTCAAATTAACTGGAATTTTAGTGATTTGGTGCCATTTGGAGGGTTTACCACTATCAGGATAAATATTGTAATTCTACTAATGGTTTCGGCATTAGCTGTTCTTTTTGCTGTTTTCTCCATGTCGAGGCTTTCAGCTATTCTAGCTATGGGGGTTGTAGGATATGGCATCGGGTTATTATATCTTCTATATGGAGCTATCGACCTGGCTATAACACAGTTTCTGGCCGAAACAGTTATTATGGTTCTTTTTGTTATGGTCATTTATTACCTGCCTAAATTTGCCAAATTATCCAATAAGAAATCTCGTGTCAGAGATATCATTATTTCACTGGCTGTGGGTGCCGGAGTAACGATAGTTGTTTTACATAGCAGGGCTTTAAACAATCATGAACCAATTTCTAACTTTTTTGCAGAAAACAGTTTTATCAAAGCTCACGGAAAAAATATTGTAAATGTTATCCTGGTTGATTTCAGAGCGCTGGACACATTAGGTGAAATAACGGTTTTAACCCTTGCAGCAATTGGTGTTTATAGTTTATTTCGTTTTACGGTTAAAAAAGAAAATAAATGAATAACAACAACTTAAGAAATATTATCCTGGAGAATATCGTAACACTTTTTAGGAAGTTTATGGTGATTTATTCCATTTATCTTTTACTGCGGGGTCATAATAATCCGGGAGGAGGATTTATTGCCGGAATTATAGCTTCCACCGGATTTATATTCTTTGCTATTATTCATGGAACAAAAGCCTTACAAAATATTATAAAAATTCAACCCCAAAAATTTATTGCTATTGGATTATCATTCGTTTTGATTGCAGCGTTTTTGCCTGTTATATCTTCAAAAGAAGTATTAACCGGATTATGGATACATACCAAAATTCCTGTATTAGGGGAATTACATTTAGGCACTCCCCTGATTTTCGATACAGGAGTTTTTTTAGTAGTTATTGGAGTAATATTAACAATTGTTATAAGTATTATGGAGGTCTTAAAATGGAATTAATATTAGCTGTTTTTATTGGATTATTATATGCCTGCGGTGTTTATCTGGTTTTAAGACGCAGTATTGTTAAAGTAATACTGGGTATTTTTGTGCTATCAAACGCTACAAATCTTATTATTTTCTTAGCCGGTGGAATTAAACGAAGTGGAGCAGCATTTATATCTGAAGGAGCCGAAAAAATTGATCCCTCAACAATTAGCGACCCACTACCTCAAGCATTAATACTTACGGCAATAGTGATCAGTTTAGGTATTGCATCATACATTCTTGCTCTAAAATACAAATATTTTGAAGTAACCGGGACACACGATCTGGACCAACTTAGTAAAACCGATCAAAAATGAGCATACTCCCTTTAGCCATATTAACACCGTTCGCTTTTATTATTCTGGCATTATTTATGAAAAATGTCAGTGTAAGAAATTTTTTATCGATTACGCTTGCCATTGTAAATTTAGGAATTGCTATTTATATTTTATCTGCAGTTAATGGTTCCGGGATGTTAAAAACACATATGGGGTCATGGCCGGCACCCTTTGGTATTTTACTAATTGCTGACCGGTTCAGTGCTTTCATGCTGTTAATATCAGCTGTTGTGTTTCTATCTGTAACGATTTATTCTGTCCAGTCGATTGATTATGAACGATTAAAAAATAACTATTTCCTTTTTACGTATGGTATTTTAATGGGAGTAAATGGCAGTTTCCTTGCCGGTGATATTTTTAATCTTTATGTCTGGTTTGAAGTTATGTTAATGAGTTCATTCATCCTAATCAGCTTTGGTGGTGAAAGAGCTCAACTTGAGGGAGCTATTAAATATCTTATATTAAACCTGATCTCATCATTTTTCTTTGTAGCCGGAATAGGCATTTTATATGGCAAAATGGGAAGTTTAAATATGGCTGACCTGGCTTATAAATTTTCTCTTACAGGTGATTTCCCCAGTCTTTTTGAGCCATCGCTCATCTTATTATTAGTCGGTTTTGCAATTAAAGGAGCATTATTCCCATTCTTTTTTTGGCTACCCGCCTCCTACCATACTCCTCCTCCTGCTGTATCAGCACTTTTTGCAGGTTTACTTACCAAAGTAGGAATTTACTCGTTGATACGTATTTATACCTTATTTCTACATTATTATGATTATTTCTGGAACCCGATTATTTTGTGGATGGGTATACTATCTATGGTTATTGGTGTTATAACAGCCACTTCTCAATTTGATTTTAGAAAAATTTTATCTTTTCATATTATTAGTCAGGTAGGATATGTAATCATCGGACTTGCTTTTTTTTCGGTATCCGGATTAGCTGCAGCGATATTTTTTCTGGGACATAATATGATTTCGAAAACAAATACTTTTCTTGTAGCCGGATGGGTACACCGGGAAAAAGGGACATTAAATTTAAAAAATTTAGGCGATATGTTTAATCGCCACACTTTATGGGGTATCCTTTTCTTTATTTCAGCATTTAGCCTGGCAGGATTACCACCGCTAAGCGGTTTTGCAGGTAAATATCTGATTATAAAGGCAGGAATTGAAAATAATCAAATCATAGTAGCTATGGTTGCATTATTCGTAGGTCTTTTTACCCTTTTTTCGATGGTTAAAATCTGGATTGAAGTATTTTGGAAAAAAACACCTGAAAAGGAAAGTCCGGAAAAAAAACGAAACAAAGCGAAACTTTTACCTTATGGTTTCATGATAACCGGTTCAATAATCTTAGCTATGGCAATAATTGTAATGGGTGTATGGGCTGAACCTATTGCAGGATTTTGTGAAAAAGCAGCAACCGATTTGCTTAATAACCAAAAGTATATCAATTTTGTATTGCAATGAAAATTATTAATTCATTTTTAACATTTATTTTTAGTCTCTTTAACCTGTTTATTTTATTTTTTTATTTTAGTTATAAAGTAATTAATTCAGGTTGGGTAGTCGGGTGGCTGGTTATAAAAGGATATCGTGGTGAACACGAAGGAATTGTGGAATATCATCCGCAAAGTAATAAACCCTGGCATATTATTTTACTTTTTAACCTGATTAGTATGACCCCCGGATCATTAAGTTTAGATTTATCGGACGATCATAAAACAATTTTTGTGCATTTATTAAATAGCCGGGATAAGAATATTTTTTTTAATACAACACAGAAGATAGAAAGAATGTTACTAAGAACTTTTTAATTGATTTTTAATTGATTTTTAATTTTTTTAATCATGAATGAATGGGGAAATATATTTTTGGAATACGCATCGCTGGCAGCGCTATGGATTATGGCAGTCAGTTTAATATTTCCTTTATACAGGCTTTTTAAAGGGCCTACCCTCCCCGACAGGGTAGTAGCTCTTGACCAAATTGCTTTTATCATAGTAGGGATTATAATTTGTGATGTTTTTTATACACGAAATGCTACACTACTTGATGTTGTTTTAACTGTTTCGTTATTGCTTGTATTTGGTTCAATGATTATTGCCCGTTATTTATATAAAAAACAAAGTGAAAATGATTGATATAATTGTTGGAATATTAGTATTAATAAGTGCAATAATAATTTTTATCGCATCAATTGGTATTTTGCGGTTTAAAAGTCTTTACAGCCGAATGCATGTAGTTACAAAAGTATCTTCTTTCGCTTTTGTGTTATTATTAATTGCATTAAATATTCTTTTCTTTCATTGGAAAATAGCTTTACTCACCTTAATAATCTTCCATATTCTGATATTTCTATCTCCAATTTCTGCGCATATGATAGCTAAGGTTTCAAAATTTATAGAAGAACAACCGAATAATAATAACGAATAATCATTTATTTTATCAGATACATATCCTGCAATTTTATAAAAATTACAGTCGGTTTCCTATATCCATATATTTCTTAAATTTCATTCAAAAAATAAAAATCAAAGTTGTATTATACTTTATATGAATATTTTAGTATCTTTAAAAAAAATTAATGGATGATAAAATGATGCTATTTTTTTTAATCAGCCAATTAAATGTAAGTCTTTCAATCGAATTTCTTCTTATATTATGTTTGTTTATTTACATTATTTTTCTCCACATCCAACTTTCAAAAAAAAACTTTTACATTAAATCCTACCTTCAGAAACAAGGAATCACAGAAGATAACTATGAAAAAAAAGATATTTTCCAGTTATTAGAACGTCTTAGGAATCCCGAATATAAAGGAACAATGACTAAAGACAAGATGCTTGACCGGGAGTTCAGCCAATTCTTATTTGAAGATTATAATAATGTTAAGCTTTTTCTGCATTATACATCCAAAAAAAGTGTTGCTGATAAAATTATCCACGAGGGTTTCATATTTGCCAACTCTTTTTATAAAACTGCTGTTAGTATTCATAATGATGAATTGTTTTTAATTCATCGGCACCACGAACATAAACAATACGGTAATTATGTAATTGTTATTAGTATTTCAAAAGCTTTATATAATCAATATGCAAAAGCTTTAAGTAAAACAAATGCCAAGAATATTGCTGTTGAACAAATTTTAACCGAGCATGAACCTCTTACGGATGAGAATGCAGATGATCTTTACATATTCCCAAAACAATTCATCAAAGGATATTTTAATTATATTGAAGGGACTATTGTTAAAAACCCTGATTTTGACTTCAATTACAGTTCGCCTCAGTTTGAAGAAAATTTAAAAAAATTAAGAAGTAGTGGGCAATAAATTATTTTCCCCATAATTGAACGAATGATTGGTTACAAGACCATGTGTAAAATTATTAAATACTAAGATTTTCACCCAATTCAAATACTTTATTTAATAATTCCTTATTTTTTTTATTATCTTTTTTAGCAAGCTTTTCCGGGATGTTTAATTTTCTATACAGCGTTTCCAATTCATCTTCCGTTTTATTAATTTGCTTAATTACAGCAAGCCGTGTAGCTTTAATAACATGCAAACGATTATTTTCACCCAATACATTTTTCATATAATCCAGCAAATCAATAATAGGCTGTGCATCAGAATCGTCGGATGACCCCATGGAAAGTAAAAGAACAAAATCTTTTTCCCACTTTTGCCAGGGTGTATGAATTAATCCTGTTTCGGTAATCTGGACATGTACAAAAGAACGAAAACGATCGATAATCTTTTTCAAAGCAGCAGTGGTATAATGAAAATACACGGGTGAAGCAAATACCAATACATCGGCTTCCAGAACTTTATGACTTAAATCTTTCCATTCATCATCAGCTATAGAGCACCTTTTTATTAAATTACATCGTAAACACCCTGTGCAGTATTTTATGTTTGCATCTTTGGCAATAATATGATCAATTTGGTTTGTGTTTTGTCTGCTACCTTTTAAAAAATTTTCGACAAGTATGGACGTATTCCCGTTTCTGCGCATACTACCATCCAGAACCAGTACCTTCTTCATCTTATTATGATTTTTTTTGAGTAAACGAAGTATCTTTAAAATAATCACTTAATAAAACTATTTTCCCGTTTTTAAATTCAACCCACGTTAATCCCTTGTTGGAATAATATGTATTATCATTGGTTAATCCTTTGTTTGACCAGATTGCTACTGCTTTATTATCTTCAAGGATAATATCCTGCACATTAAATTGTATTTCCTTATAGTTTCTTAGAATAACCTGAAGCAATAACAAAACTCTCTTTTTACCAACAGCAGGTTCAGCTCCCGGAAAGTCGAAAACAATATCCTGATCCATATATGGTTCCATTTCCGAAAAGTATTTCATGTTCATTGCATTAAATATTCCTTTTACTATATTTTTCATCTGTTTATTTTTTGTTTTTTTAAGGTCATATGCCTGCCTGTCCAGACAGGGAACCGCATAATTAAAATAATCATTATCGTGTGTGTTTAATAATTATTTTAATCATACTTGATTCATCATATAAAATATTTAGGGTTACAACAATTGAAAAATAGCAAAATAAATTTTTACATCTTTAAATTTATGGCAAAGATTGCTATTTTTGTTAAAATTAAAAATTGATACCGAATGTACAAACATTTATTTGGCCCTGTTCCATCGAGAAGATTGGGAATGTCTTTAGGGGTAGATTTGGTTCCCCATAAAGTTTGCACTCTTAATTGTGTTTACTGCGAATGTGGTGCTACAACCAATTTAACAACTAAAAGAAAAGAGTACGTCTCATATAGCGAAATAATTAATGAGCTTAAAGATTATTTTTCCAAGAATGAAAAACCAGATTATATAACTTTCTCAGGGGCGGGAGAGCCCACGTTAAACATAAAAATTGGAGATGTAATTGATTTTTTAAAAACTAACTATCCCAACATTCCTATTGCTGTTTTAAGCAACGGAAGTTTATTAAATGACTTAAATGTACGGAAGGAACTTCTAAAAGCTGACTTAGTCTTACCATCATTGGATGCAGCCAATAATAAAACATTTAAAAAAATCGACAGGCCTTCCGAAGACTTAGATATTAACGATTACATTAATGGATTAATTCAATTCAGCAATGAATTTAAAGGAGAAATCTGGCTCGAAATAATGATTTTACCCAAATTTAATGATGATTTAGAAAATTTAAATCTTTTAAAAGAAGCGATTCTAAAAATCAACCCTGAAAAAGTACAGCTAAACACACTTGACCGTCCGGGAACCATCGAGAATATAAGGGCAGCTACCCGATTGGAATTACAAAATATTATTGATTTATGGAAACTGGATAATGTTGAAATTATTGCTGCTTCTGCCAAAAGAAAAGATGCAAAATCGTTTAGGAAAGATATTGAAAATGCTATTCTTGAAACTATTTCGAGAAGGCCTTGTACGTTAGAAGATTTAGAAAATATTTTAGGCCTGCATGTAAACGAAATTAACAAATACCTGGATGTTTTAGAAGGAGATAATAAGATTAAAATCGTTAGGCAGGATCGCGGACTGTTTTACCAGATAAGAAAATAACTCATATTTTTCTCTATGAATGATATTATTTATACCATATCGGCCAGGGGAAAAAAACAAAATCTTTCGATAAAAAAATACCTGAAAACCAATTTCCCTAATTTTCCATTACACAGAATTGACAGTGTGTTTGGATTTGTTGAACAATCTACTTTATATGGCGGCCGCCCGTTTTTACACCCGCAATTATCAAGTAATGATATAAAATTTCTATATGATCATAATATAGGGGTCCGTATACCTTTTACGAACCATTTTTTTACAGATGATGAATATAAAAATAACCGGAAAATTCTTGAAAAGTATCATAAAGATAGAAATTCATTAATCATTACAAACAACGAGTTAGCCCAAAGAATAAAAAATGATTACCCGAAATATCATATCGAAGCCAGCATATTAAAAGAAATTGATACCCTTGAAAAAATAGATATCGTATTAAATCTTTACGATACGATTGTTCTACCCATGAACGTTAACCGAAAGAAAAAACTGCTACAAAATATTAAACAAAAACACCGTATTACCCTTTTTGGAAATGCAGGCTGCGCCCTAACCTGCCCTAACCGCATTTGTTACGAATATATCTCAAAACGAAATAAGTTTCTGGGGAAAAACAAAGCTATTCCACGGTATATTTACCACTACATTTACTTCTATTTAAACCAAAAATGGTGCATGCACAAAATTAAACCTCGCAAATTGCATGGTATCATTGATTTCGACCTGGATGAATTTTATGCCATGGGATTCAGGCGATTTAAAATGCTACGTGAACATAAAGGACGTAAAACAGGTTATTAAAATACATTCCACCCATATAGGTATAGCTAATCTAATATTCTTTTATTAAAATCACACCTAAAACCATCTAGATAGTTAGAACTTTTGAATTATAATTTCGTTTAATGGTTATAAAAACTAAATAAACAAGCCATGTCCAAAGAACTTTTAAATGTCTTGATCCCATTATTAGTCGGACCACCTGTTGGAATAATAACTATTCGGTATTTTTTTAAAGGATCGATTTTATTCCGAATTACAGCTTATTGGGTAATAACCTTGTCTATATTAGATGCTTTAGCCAATATGAGTAGCTCTTACCCTGATATTATGCCTATGTATTTAGCTATAGGTATAGGATTACCTATTTTCATTTATTTCTTTTACCGCACAGCCAAAGAGGTAAAAAACCCCCTTGATGAAGCAACAGCTGCTTTACAAAAACTAGCAGATGGAGAGCTTAATATCGAAGTAAATAAAAAATTTAAAAAACGAAACGATGAACTAGGAAGAATAACCCATGGAATTGATGTTTTATCATCCAAACTTAAAGAAGTAATTCAGGGTATATCTAACGCCTCAGAAGAAATTGAATCATCCGGTGAGCAACTCAATTCCAGCTCACTGCAATTATCTAACTCCACCAATAAGCAAGCCTCATCGCTTGAAGAAATTTCGTCTACCATGGAAGAGATTGTTTCAAGTATTCAGCAAAATGCCGATAACTCGAAACAAACAGAGACTATAGCCCTCAACACCAATAAAAGTTTAGAAGAAGGGACCAACTCAACCAATATTGCATTGGACTCTATGAAAGAAATTACAGAAAAAATTACGATCATCAATGATATTGCTTTTCAAACCAACCTCCTTGCCCTCAATGCTGCGGTAGAAGCTGCTCGTGCCGGAGAGCATGGAAAAGGATTTGCGGTGGTAGCCTCAGAAGTTAAGCGACTTGCAGAAAGAAGCAGGGTTGCTGCCAATGAAATTGTTGATGTAATTCATAAAGGATCTGACATTTCTGAAAAAGCCAGAGAAATGATGAATAAAAATCTTCCTGAAATGCAAAAAACATCCCGGCTAATACAAGAAATTACAGCATCCAGCCTGGAACAAAAATCCGGCTCGGAACAAGTTAATGAATCGGTTCAGCAGCTTAATACTATTACCCAGGAAAATGCTTCTTCAGCTGAAGAAGTTGCTTCAAGTGCAGAGGAGTTGACCGCAAAATCAAAAGCACTTAATGACTTAATCGCATTTTTTAAACTTTAAATAGTTAATAATTATTGATATGAGACACATCCTATTTGCCTTGATTGCTCTTTTGGCATTTTCATGCAATTCTGTTACAGAAAGAAAAAATAGACAAACTACTTTAACTTCCTACGATTCATTGTTAGCTAAACAATATGGTGCTGACGATTACGGAATGAAACAATATGTAGTAGCCTTTTTAAAACGAGGACCTAACCGAAATATGGATTCGGTAGAAACCGAGAGGTTGCAAAAAGCACATCTAAAAAATATTGTTCGCCTGGGAAAAGAAGGTAAGCTCATATGTGCCGGCCCTTTTTTAGATGATGGTGATATTCGTGGAATATATATTTTTAATGTAAAAACTATAGAAGAAGCACAAAAGTTAACCCAAACAGACCCGGCTATTCAGAAGGGCAGTCTGATTATGGAACTCCACCCATGGTATGGAAGTGCTGCTTTAATGGCTATACAAGAAATACATCCAACCATTGAAAAAAAGAATGTAACAGAATAG
>Ga0102943_1001051_pt1 | contig 17536 bp, 18 predicted proteins | sample SalPonC_black_MG_FD_78174 | JGI IMG/M metagenome (GOLD analysis project Ga0102943, IMG submission 78174) | Salt pond soil microbial communities from South San Francisco under conditions of wetland restoration - Salt Pond MetaG... | ecosystem: Environmental > Aquatic > Marine > Intertidal zone >...
ATTACTTCGCGCTCGCCGATGCCCGCCCGGCCAGCCGCAAATTCGCGCGGACGCGCTCGGGCGGCAAGGGCGGCTGGATCCGGCGCGCCGAAGAGTTCATCGCGCCGCGCTTTCATCTGAGCGATCAGGCCTTCCAGCAAAGGGTTGCGGCATGGTGATCGATATCCTGCGCGCCCTGTTCGGGGCGGGCGGCAACGTGGTGCGCGAAACCGCCGAGGTGTTTCGCGTCAATGCCGAGGCCGCCGATCAACGCCGGGTCGAGACGCAGCGCGCGGCCCTCGATCAGATGGCGGCGGAGTTCGGGGCTGCGGGGCGCAGCACCTTTGACCGGTTCATCGACGGGCTCAACCGCATCCCGCGCCCGGCCATGGCGCTCGGCACGTTGGCGCTGTTCATCGCGGCGATGGCCGATCCGCTCTGGTTCGGTGAGCGGATGGCGGGGCTGGCGCTGGTGCCCGATCCGCTCTGGTGGCTGTTGGGCGCGATCGTCAGTTTCTATTTCGGTGCGCGCTATCAGGTGAAGGGGCAGGAGTTTCAGCGCTCCATCGCCGCTACGCTGGCGCGCGCGCCGCAGGTGATCGAGAGCGTGGCGCAGTTGCGCGCCCTGCGCGCCGACAGCCCTGGTGCGGCTGATCCCGGCCCTGATGCGGACGTTACGCTGCGCGTGCTGACCCCCTCGGGCAACCCGGCGCTGGAGGAATGGCGCGGACGCGGCTGAGACGCCCCGCGACAATGTGAACCGCGCCCCGTGCCGATTACGATTGGCGCAGGGCCGCGCCTGCGTTATCTTTGACGCATGATTACAGAACTCGGTCACTTCGCCCTTATCCTGGCCTTCCTCGTCGCCTGCGCTCAGGCGGTGATTCCACTGGTCGGCGCGCATAAACGCTGGCCCGGCTGGATGGCCTTTGCCGAACCTGCCGCGACGATACAGTTCCTGCTGACGGCGGCCTCTTTCGCGGCGCTGACATGGGCCTTTGTCACCTCGGATTTCTCGCTGCGGCTGGTCACGCTCAATAGCCATACCGACAAGCCGATGCTTTACAAGATCACCGGCGTCTGGGGCAATCATGAGGGCTCGATGCTGCTCTGGGTGCTGATCGTCACGCTCTTTGGCGGGGCGGTGGCGTGGTTTGGTGCGAATCTGCCGCCCTCGCTCAAGGCCCGGGTGCTGAGCGTGCAGGCGATGGTGGGGGTCGCGTTTTTCGCCTTTATCCTGCTCACCTCCAACCCGTTTCTGCGGATGGGGACACCGCCCTTCAACGGGCAAGACCTCAACCCGCTCCTGCAGGATCCGGGTCTCGCCTTTCACCCACCCTTCCTCTATCTCGGCTATGTCGGTCTTTCGATGACCTTCTCCTTCGCCGTCGCCGCCCTGATCGAGGGGCGCGTCGATGCGGCCTGGGGCCGGTGGGTGCGGCCCTATACGCTGGCGGCGTGGATTTTCCTGACCATCGGCATCGGACTTGGCTCTTGGTGGGCCTATTACGAGCTGGGCTGGGGCGGCTTCTGGTTCTGGGACCCGGTGGAGAACGCCAGTTTCATGCCGTGGCTCATTGCCGCCGCCCTGCTGCATTCCGCCATCGTGGTGGAAAAGCGTGAGTCCTTGAAAAGCTGGACCATCCTGCTGGCGATCATCGCGTTCGGGTTCTCCATGATAGGCGCCTTCATCACACGCTCCGGCGTTCTGACCAGCGTGCATGCCTTCGCCACCGACCCCGAGCGCGGCGTGTTCCTGCTGGGCATCACCGCCGCCTTCATGATGGGCGCGCTTACACTGTTCGCCGCGCGCGCCAATGTCATGCAGGCGCGGGGCGTGTTCAGCATGGTCAGCCGGGAATCGGTGCTGGTGCTCAACAACATCCTGCTGGCCGTTGCCTGTTTCGTGGTCTTCATCGGCACGATGTGGCCACTCATCGCCGAGATGGCGTTTGACCGCAAGCTTTCGGTCGGCGCGCCGTTCTTCAACGCGGCATTTACTCCCTTCATGGTGCTGCTCGGCCTTGTCCTGCCGGTCGGCGCGATGCTCGCGTGGAAACGCGCGACGGTGGGCCGGGTGGTCCGCCAGCTGATCCCCGCCTTCGTCCTCGCCGTCGCCATCGGGGCGCTGGCATGGGCGATGCAATCCGGGCGCTCGGCGCTTGGCCCGGTGGGCCTCTTCCTGGGCGCTTGGCTGGTGGCCGGGGCTGCGGTCGATATCTGGTCGCGCACCGGGCGCGGCACCGGGCGGCTCGCGCGCCTCACGCGTTTGCCGCGTGCCGACTGGGGCAAGGCCGTGGCGCATGGCGGGCTGGGCGTGACCATGGCCGGCATCGCCGCGATGATGGCCTGGGAGGCCGAGGATATCCGCGTGCTGCAAGTCGGCGAGGATCTCGAAATCGCGGGTTACGGATTGCGCCTCGACGAGGTCCATCAGGAACAGGGGCCGAATTACGTGGCCACCAAGGCCACCTTCACCCTCAGTGAGAATGGCCGCGAGATCGGCGAAATGCAGCCCGAGAAGCGGGTCTACCCGGTGGCGCAGATGCCCACCACCGAGGCCGCGCTAGACAGCGGATTCCTGCGCGACATCTACGTGGTCATCGGCGACCCGCAAGAGGGCGGCGGCTGGGCCGTGCGCAGCTATTACAAGCCGCTGGCGAACTGGATCTGGGGCGGCTCGATCCTGATGGCGCTCGGCGGGTTCCTGTCGCTCAGCGACCGGCGCTACCGCGTGGCCGCAGGCGCGCGCAAACTGCCGCAAGGGGTGCCCGCGGAATGAAACGCCTTATCCTAGCGCTCTGCGTGATCGCGGCCCCCGTCTTCGCCGTGCAGCCCGACGAGATCCTCGACGACCCGGCCCTCGAAGAGCGCGCGCGCGACATCTCTGCGGGCCTGCGCTGTCTGGTCTGCCGCAACGAGAGCATCGACGATTCCAACGCCGAACTCGCCCGTGACTTGCGCCTTCTGGTGCGCGAGCGGCTGGTGGCGGGCGACAGCAACGAAGAGGTCGTCGATTTCGTCGTCGACCGCTACGGCGAATATGTCCTGCTCAAGCCGCGCACCGGCGGCTCCAACCTGCTGCTGTGGATGGCAGGGCCAATCATGCTGGGCGCGGGGCTGGTGGTGGCGGGGTTCTACCTGCGCGGCCGGGCACGCATGCCGGAACGCGAAGTCGCCCGTCTGAGCGAGGCCGAAGAGCGCCGCCTTCGCGAGATTCTCGACGACTGACGCGCCGTTGCCCTTGGCCCGGGGGCACCGATAGGGTTTGATCCCCGAGACCACGTCAGGAGGGCCGATTCCCGTGAAAGATTACCAGACAATCACGCTCGAAATGATCGAGGGCGTCGCCGTCCTTTGCCTCAACCGGGCCGACAAGATGAACGCGCTCAACACCCAGATGCGCGCCGAGATCACGGATGCGATGACCCACGCGGCGCGCGAGGCGCGCGTCATCGTGCTCACCGGCAAGGGCAAGGCCTTCTGTTCGGGTCAGGATCTCAGCGACGGCGGCAATGCCGCCACGCTTGATCTGGAGCGGGTCCTGCGCGAGGAATACGTGCCGATGCTGCGCGCCATCACCGAATGCCCGGTGCCGACGATCAGCGCGGTCAACGGGCCCGCAGCAGGGGCAGGGGCCAATCTGGCGCTCTCGGCGGATGTGGTGATCGCCACCGAGGCGGCCTATTTCCTGCAGGCGTTCACCCGGATCGGCCTCATCCCGGACGCAGGCGGCACATGGGCGCTGCCGCGCCAGATGGGCATGGCCAAGGCGATGGGGGCGGCCCTTTTTGCCGAGCCGATCAGCGCCCGGCAGGCCAGCGATTGGGGCATGATCTGGGAATGCGTCAGCGAGGAGGGTTTCGAGGCGCATTGGCAGGCGCGCGCCGCGCACCTCGCCAAGGGACCGACACAGACCTATCGCGCCGTCAAACAGGCGATCCGTGGCACCTGGGACAACACGATGGATCAACAACTTGATCTTGAGGCCAAGCTGCAAGGCACGTGCGGGCAAAGCCGCGACTTTCAGGAAGGCGTGATGGCCTTCCTCGAAAAACGCCCGGCCCGGTTCGAAGGGCGCTGAGCGGGGGGCGCAGGCCATGACGCCACTTGTCTACGCTCTGGCGACCTTCGGCATAGTGGCGGTCATCGGCGTCTGGCCCATGCGCAAGCTGGTCGAGATCGTCGAGGGCCAGCGCGCGATGCAATCGGGTGCGCCCAGCCTGCTGCGGCGCCTGCGGGGCTGGTCATTCATCGCCATCTGGGGGCTTGGCACGCTCTATGCGGGCACGTTTCTCGGGGATTGGGCCAGGACCGGCGACCTGTCGGGCGCATCCGACCGCGCGCTTTCACGGCTGCGCATCGTGGTTGAGGTGATCGCGATGATCATGGCGTCCGATCAATGACCGCGCAGGGCCCCGGGTTCGACACGGTGCAGGCCGGTTTGCGCTGTCCGTCCTGCGGCGGGCAACGTGGCTTCGATCCCGAAAGCCAAAGCCTGAAATGCGCTGACTGCGGTGCGCTGTCCGCAATCGTGATCGACACCGCCCGCGACGGGCAGCGCGAGATGGCCTACGACCCCGGCGCGCCCGAGGACGAGCCGCCCGAGATCGACCACGCGCACCGCTGCGACGCCTGCGGCGGCGAGGTGGTGTTCGTCGGGCGCGCCGTCTCGGAAAACTGCCCCTATTGCGATGGCCCCGTCGTGCTTTTCGGCGGTCACGCGCATTACGCGCCCTCGGGGCTGATACCCTTCGGTCTGCCCCGTGCGGCGGCCGAGGCGAAAATCGCACCGTGGCTGCGCGGCCTTTGGGCGGCCCCCGGTGATCTGGCGCAGGTGGTGGCCGAGGGGCACATGGCGGCGATCTACGCCCCGTTCTGGACGTTCGACGCGTCGAAGGCGGTGGATTATCGCGCCCAGAAACGCGTCGGCAGCGGAAAACGCGCCCGCTGGCGCGACGTGTCGGGCCGGGTCTCGATGGTCTTTGACGATGCGGTTGTCGGCGCGTCGGACCACGTCACCCCGGCCATCCGCGATGGCATCATCCACGGGTTCAACCGGGCATGGCTGAAACCCTACCAGCCGGAATATCTGGCGGGCTTTGCCGCCGACCTGCACGGCATGCGCGTCTCGGACGGGCTGCGCAAGATGATGCGCGATGTCGAAATCCAGGTCGAACAGCGCATTCGCGCGGATGCGCGCGGACGGCTGCGCAATATCGATTGGAGCGCGGAGGTCTCGGGCGTACGGTTCCGAAGGGTACTTTTGCCGCTGTGGATCCTGCATTACCGGTATGCCGACCGCCCTTACCGTATCGTGGTCTCGGGCATCGACGGCCGCTGCTTCGGCGAGCGGCCCTTCGCCACGTCGAGGCTCATGGGTCTTGCCGCCATGGTCGGCGGCCTGCTCCTGTGTCTGGGAATGGCGCTCGGGGCCGGGCTCGCGCCGACATAAGGAACCGCGCCCGCCATGCGAAAGCCCTGCGCGTGGCCGGGCTTTTGGAAGGAATCGAAAGGCGTTTCTCAGCGCTTTTCGATATCGACGTAATCGCGCAATGTCTCGCCCTGATAGAGCTGACGGGGACGCCCGATCTTCATCTGCGGATCGCTGATCATCTCTTTCCACTGAGAGATCCAGCCGATGGTGCGCGAGACCGCGAACACCGGCGTGAACATCGAGGTCGGAAAGCCCATCGCCTCGAGGATGATCCCCGAATAGAAATCCACGTTCGGGAACAGCTTCTTGTCGGTGAAATAATCATCCGCGAGCGCCTGCTTCTCCAACTCCTTGGCGACCTGCAGCGTCGGGTTGTTCTCGACCCCCAGCAGTTCCAGCACCTCGTCGGCGGATTGCTTCATCACCTTGGCGCGCGGATCGAAATTCTTGTAGACCCGGTGGCCAAAGCCCATCAGGCGGAACGGGTCGTTCTTGTCTTTGGCGCGGGCGATGAATTCGGGAATGCGGTCGGGCGTGCCGATCTGGCGCAGCATTTCCAGACAGGCCTGATTGGCCCCGCCATGCGCAGGCCCCCAGAGACAGGCAATGCCCGCCGCGATACAGGCGAACGGATTGGCACCAGACGACGACGCCAGCCGCACGGTCGAGGTCGAGGCGTTCTGCTCGTGATCCGCATGCAGCGTGAAAATCCGGTCCATCGCGCGGCTCAGGATCGGGTTGACCTCGTATTCCTCCGCCGGAACGGCAAAGCACATACGCAGGAAGTTCGACGCATAATCCAGATCGTTGCGCGGATAGACGAAAGGCTGCCCGATCGAATACTTGTAGGCCCAGGCGGCGATCGTCGGCATCTTGGCGATCAGCCGGATCGAGGCCACCTCGCGCTGCCATTCGTCGCTGATATCGGTGCTGTCGTGGTAGAACGCCGACATCGCACCCACGACGCCGACCATGATCGCCATCGGATGCGCGTCACGGCGGAAGCCACGGAAGAAATAGACCATCTGCTCGTGCAGCATGGTGTGATTGGTCACCCGGCTCTCGAAATCCTCCAGCTCGGCGGGCGAGGGCAACTCGCCATAGAGCAGCAGATAGCAGACTTCGAGGAAATGCGATTTCTCGGCCAGCTGGTCGATCGGGTAGCCGCGATGCAGCAACTCGCCCTTGTCACCGTCGATAAAGGTGATGGTGCTGTCGCAGCTTGCCGTCGAAGTAAAGCCGGGGTCGTAGGTGAACACGCCCGCCGTGCCATAGAGCTTGCGGATATCGACCACGTCAGGGCCTGCCGTGGGCGAAAAGATCGGCAGATCATAGGTCTTGCCGTCAATTTCCAGCTTTGCGGCTCTGTTGCTTTCTGACATCAGGGGTCCTCCCTCTCAACGCCCGCATGGCCATAGCGCCCCGGGCTGGATAAACGTGAACCCGGGCAGGGCGTCAGGCCCCGCCGCAGGCGGCGTCGGTCAGTCGGGCGATGCTTTCATCACGCCCGAGAACCAGCATCATGTCGAACACACTCGGTGTTGCGCTGCGGCCTGCAAGCGCGGCCCGCAATGGACCGGCCAGCTTGCCGAATTTCATGCCGTGGGTTTCGGCGAATTGGGTCGCGAGGGTCTCGATACCGTCTCGCGTCCACGTAGCATTTTGCAACTGCGGCGTCAATTCTTTCAGTATACCACGGGATACATCATCAAGCTGCGCAGCCGCCTTCTCCTCTGGAGAGATCGGGCGTCCGGCAAGGATAAATGCCGCTTTATCAAGAAGTTCCGGGAATGTCTTCGCGCGCTCCTTGAGGCAGTACATGCCCCGTTCCATCAGTCTCACCTTTGCGTCAGATAGCGGCGCCTGACCGGTCACGGTCAAGAATCCCTGCAATTCATGCAGCAGTGCAGCATCGTCCATCGCCGCGATATGCTGACCGCACAGATTCTCCAGCTTCTTGAAATCCAGCCGCGCAGGCGATTTGCCGATGCCGGTAATGTCGAACCACTCCACCGCCTGCGCATCCGAGAAAAACTCGTCATCGCCATGACTCCAGCCCAACCGCGTGAGGTAATTGCGCATGCCCGCCGCCGGATAGCCCATCTTGTGGTATTCCTCGACGCCAAGCGCGCCGTGGCGCTTTGACAGCTTCTTGCCATCCGGCCCGTGGATCAGCGGGATGTGGGCGTAAGTAGGCAGCGGCCAGCCCATGGCCTGATAGATCAGCATCTGGCGTGCCGCGTTGTTGAGGTGATCGTCACCCCGGATGACGTGGCTAACCCCCATGTCGTGATCGTCCACCGCAACTGCCAGCATGTAGACCGGTGTGCCATCGCCGCGTAACAACACCATGTCGTCCAACTGGTCCTTGCGGATGGTGATGTCGCCCTGCACCACGTCGCGGATCACCGTGACGCCGTCGCGCGGGGCCTTGATGCGGATCACATAGGCGCTGTCGCCCGGATGCTGGTCGGGCGTCGCGTCGCGCCATGGGCTACGAAAGAGCGTGGAGCGCCCCTCGGCGCGGGCGGTATCGCGAAACGTCTCGATCTCGTCCTGCGTGGAAAAACACTTGTAGGCATGCCCCTCGGCCAGCAGTTGATGCGCCACCTCGCGGTGCCGCTCGGCGCGCGCGAACTGGCTCACCACCTCGCCGTCATGGTCGAGCCCCAGCCAGGCCAGCCCGTCGAGAATCGCCTGCGTCGCCGCAGGCGTGGAGCGCGCCCGGTCCGTATCCTCGATCCGCAACAGGAACTTGCCGCCCCGACCGCGCGCATAAAGCCAGTTGAACAGTGCCGTCCGCGCTCCGCCGATATGCAGAAAACCGGTGGGCGAGGGGGCAAAACGGGTCACGACTTGGCTTGCCATGGGGCGGATTAACCTTTCGGTAACTTTGAAGGGGCTAGGATCTGCCACTGTCTATCGGTCCGCCGGGAGGGACACAAGTGGCGCGCGTCTGGCATCTGATCGAACACGGATGGCTGTCGCAGCGCGGATCGCTGTTCCCGTGGGTTCCGGTCTGGCTGGGCTGCGGCGTCGGTCTCTATTTCGCGCTGCGGGCGGAGCCGCCCGTTGCGATGCTCTGGGCCTGCGGCGCGGGGGCTCTTTTGCTCGGGGTGCTGGCCCTGCGCGGGCGCGAATGGGCCGGGCCGCTGTTGCTGCTTTGCGCGCTGGTGCTGGCGGGTGTGGCGATCGCCGGTGCGCGCGCGCATCTGGTCGCCGGGCCGGTTCTCGGGTGGCGCTACTACGGCCCCGTTGAGGGGCGGATCGTGGTGATCGACCGCTCGGCCTCGGACGCGCTGCGCCTGACGCTCGACCGCGTGGTGCTCGACCGGATGAATCCGGCCAATGTGCCCGACCGCGTGCGTGTCTCGTTGCATGGTCAACAGGGTTTCATCACCCCGCGCCCGGGGCTGCGGGTCATGATGACGGCCCATCTCGTCCCGCCCTCCGGCCCGGTGGAGCCTGGCGGGTTCGACTTTCAGCGTCACGCCTGGTTCCTGGGGATCGGTGCGGTGGGCTATACCCGCACGCCTGTCCTGACCGCGGGCGAGGCGGCCGGCTGGCAGGCGCTCTTTCGCGCGCGCATGGCGCTCTCCGCCCATGTGCAGGAACGATTGCCGGGGCAGGTCGGGGCCTTTGCCGCCGCCATCATGACCGGCGACCGCTCGGGCCTGTCGCAGGAGACACTGCAGGCGATGCGCGTCTCCAACCTCGCGCATCTCCTGGCGATATCTGGCCTGCATATGGGGCTGCTGGCCGGGTTCGTCTTTGCCGCCTGCCGTCTTGGCCTCGCGGCCCTGCCGGGCATCGGCCTGCGCTGGCCGATCAAGAAGATCGCGGCGGGGGTCGCGATCCTCGCAGGCGCGGGGTATCTCGGCCTCTCGGGCGGCAATGTCGCGACCGAGCGGGCCTTCGTCATGGTCGCGGTGATGCTGGTGGCGGTGATGCTCGACCGGCGCGCGCTCAGCCTGCGCGCGGTGGCGGTGGCGGCGGTGATCGTTCTCTGCCTGCAGCCAGAGGCGCTGCTCGGTCCCGGTTTCCAGATGTCATTTGCCGCCACGGTGGCGCTGGTCGCCGTGTTCGGCTGGCTGCGAGACGCGCAGGTGCCGCTCGGGCCGCGCTGGCTGCGCCCGGTGCTGGCGGTCGTGATCTCATCCGCCGTGGCAGGCGGGGCGACAGCCCCGGTGGCGGCGGCGCATTTCAACCAGATCGCGCAATATGGCCTGCTCGCAAACCTGATGAGCGTGCCCCTGATGGGCGTTCTGGTGATGCCCGCCGCGGTGGTCGCGGCGCTCCTCTTGCCGTTCGGTCTCGACTGGCTGCCGCTTTGGGTCATGGGACAGGGGCTCGATTGGATTCTCGGCGTGGCAACGCGTGTGTCGGGGTGGGAGGGCGCGCGCGGCCTCGTGGTCTCGCCGGGGCCCGAAGTGCTGCCGCTCATCGCCGTCGGTGCGCTCGCGCTTGTGCTCTGGCAGGGACGGGCGCGGCTCGCGGGACTGGTGCCGATGCTGCTGGGCGTCTGGCTCTGGTCCGGGACCGACCGGCCCAGCGTTCTGGTCTCGGACAATGGCGCGCTTGTCGGTGTGCTCACCCCGGCGGGCCGTGCCCTCAGTAAACCGCGCGGCGGTGGTTTCGTCGCGCTCAACTGGCTGGAAAACGACGGCGACGCCACGACGCAAGAGGACGCGCACCTGCGCTGGCCGGGCGACACGAACCTGCCGGTGCCGTTGCGCGTCGTGATCGGCGCACGCGCGGCGCGAGAGACGACCGACTGCGGCAGCGCCTCGCTCATGATCTTCAGCGCCGAGCCTAAGACCCCGCCCGACACCGAGACCTGTCAGGCCATAACCCCCAAAACCCTGAGCAAGACGGGCTCGCTCGCGATCTTCGACGATGCCGGGGAACTGCGCGTCGTCACCGCACGATCGGTGACAGGCACCCGCCTCTGGTCCGCTCAGTAGGTGCGGATCAGCCCCACCAGCCGGCCCTGTACCTTGACCTGGTCATCGGGAAAGACGCGCGTTTCATAAGCCGGGTTGGCCGCCTCCAGCGCGATCGCGTTGCCCTTTCGGAAAAACCGTTTCAGCGTGGCCTCTTCGTCCTCGATCAGGGCCACGACGATATCGCCGTTGTCGGCGGTGCGCGTCTCGCGGATGATCACCACGTCACCGTCGTTGATCCCCGCCTCGATCATCGAGTCGCCCTTGACCTCCAGCGCGTAATGCTCGCCCTTGCCCGAGATCATGCCGCCCGGCACCGAGACGTTGCGGCTGGCATGCGCGATGGCTTCGATCGGGACCCCGGCCGCGATCCGCCCCATCAGCGGCACCTCGACGGCCAGTGCCGCCTCGACAGGTTGCGCGTTGGCCGGCTGCGGCGCGGCAGGGCGGTCTCCTTCGATTACCCGGGGCGTGAAGCCATGCGTCGCTTCGCCGCCCAAACTCTCGGGCAGTCGCACGATTTCAAGTGCCCGGGCCCGATGCGCCAGCCGCCGAATGAACCCGCGCTCCTCAAGCGCCGTGATCAGGCGGTGAATGCCGGATTTGGAGCGCAGATCAAGTGCCTCCTTCATCTCGTCAAAGCTCGGGGGTACACCGTCCCGCTGGACACGCTTGTGAATGAACTCCAGCAGATCGAGCTGTTTTTTGGTGAGCATCGGTCGGGTTCCCTGCGTTTGACATTTGCTTTGTTCTACCCATGTTCTTGTTTTGTGTCAACCCGCCGGGTCGCTGACGGTCCCTTCTGCATGCCACGGGCAGGCGCAAAGAGGCACGTCAAGACCCCCGCAAACCTGTGGGCGGCCCGCGCCGCCTGCCAAGCTTGGACACCCGGGCGCTCCGGCACACCTGCGCTTTTGCCCGAACGGTTCAAATTTGTTCTTGTAACCCGTCGGTGTGCGCGGCTATACGCGTCGGCGGAGACGTGGCCGAGTGGTCGAAGGCGCTCCCCTGCTAAGGGAGTAGGCCCGGAAGGGTCTCGAGGGTTCGAATCCCTTCGTCTCCGCCATTTTCCTCAGGATTGCTATATTATAACCCCCTGATAGCCGGGCATAATTCGTCGTTTTCGCGCTGGCGGCGGTGTTTGCACCGCTTGATTTACTGCACGAATGGGGGATTTCTCCGCCATGGGCATCGCGAGACGAGGCCGTCTCTACAACCTTCGCCGCCGCGTCCCGCGCCGGTATCGAGGGATCGAGCCGCGCGAAACCATCTGGATCAGCCTGTGCACCGGTTGCAAGACCATCGCCCGCAGCAGGGCGGACCGCGTACAACACTTGTTCGGCGCACTGCATTTCGGGGCAGGCTGCGCGGAATTTGCTCTGGTCTTTCGATATCCTTGGGTTAAAAGTTCAACTTTAGGGTGAGATTTGTGTCGGGTATCGTCTGTTGGTTTTTACACTTTCTCGGAAACAGTTCACAGCTTTTGAAGATGTTGCTCGGGATCGCTGGTGCGAAACGGCGGCGCAAGACCTCTGCGACACGTTCCGCCCGCACTATGCCGCGATGGGGGCCTCGCCCGAAACGCTGATCCCGCTTGTCAATGTAGTGGCGGACTGGGCGCGCCGGTATCAGGTGACGGGCCGGGCGGACGTGACCCGGCTTTGCCATGTGGCCGCTGCCCTGGGATACCGGTTCTGGCAAGACCCGCGGTTCCGCGGTCTCGTCGAGGCGGCGATGTCGCCGGATATTCCGCCAGGGCGCCGCGCCACCGTCATGACGGGGCAGGCCAAGACTTGGCTGCGCGGGCTTTGGGCCGCTGACAGCCCGCGCGCCTTTTCCGAACGCCTGGCCGAACGGGTGCGCACCGGCCACGGGCCCCAGCCCCATTGCCTGCAGGATGTGGTGCCGGGCCATTGGCGGATGTTTTCGGCCACCGACAATGACCGGCTGCTGGCCTGGCTGGCCCACTTGGCCCCCGACACCTCTTGCGTGACCGCCCACCAGCGGCTGGCCCATAGCGCGTGCGCGCTGGTCTACGGGGTGCAATGGCTGAACGATCCGCAGTATCCGCGCCTGTCGCAGGCGGTGTGCCTGCACTCCGACCCCGACACGCTGGCGCAGACGCTCATCGACATCCACGCCGAGGCCAGCGCCTGATGGGGTCGCCCCAGGATCCACAGGCCTTCGAGGCCGCCACCGACGCGGCCGCGGCGCAAGGCTCTTCCCCAATCGGCCAGATCTGCGAGCTGTGTCAGGGCAACTGGATCAAGATCCGCTACGAATACGAGGACGGCACCGGCGTGCCGGGGGCCAATTACGTGCTCCAGACCGTCACCGCTGATGGCACACCCACCGGCAACATCATCGCAGAAGGCAAGACCGACGAAAACGGCGACGCGCACGTGCCCTTGCCGGATGAACACACCGAGGTCGAGTTCTACTTTCACGACGATCCCGAAGGCGACCCCTACGAAGATCCCGAGGCCGCAAAGCCACTGGAAGAGCCGGAGGCCGGCTTTTGGGACCGTCTGTGGCGTACGATCTCCGACAGCGCGGACTGGATCTGGGGCGTTTTGAAAGGCGATTTCGAGGAAGACCCCGCCACCAGCCAGATCATCGGACGGATGATCCTGACGATGATCCCCGGCATCGACCAACTGGCGGATGTGCAGGACGTGGTCAATGTGCTCTACCGGCTGATCTGGAGGCGTGAGTGGGATGTCACCATGCACTGGATCCTGCTGCTGATCACGCTGATCGGCCTGATCCCGGTTCTGGGCTCGCTGGCCAAGGGCCTGCTGAAGCTGGTGATCAAGAAGGCGGGCGATATCAGCGCCCTGCAGGCACTCTATGGCATCTTCAACTTTTTCAAGAAGGGCAACGCGCATCGCTGGACCCGTGATCTCGCCACCGGCCTGACGGGCAAGCACCTCGACACCGCGCTTGGTCTGCTCGACGACATGCTGACCCGCGTCGTCAGTTACATGACCCGGTCGCGGGGCTGGTTGAGCTGGGGCTGGAACAGGATCATCGATGACGGCCTTGCCCGGGTGGGGGCGTTCAGATCGGTTTACCCCGCCAAGCTGCGCGCCGCGGCGGCGGACCTGCAAAAACGCCTCCTCGACACCCTCGCCGTCGGCATGACCCGGATCCAGCGCGAAGCCACGAAGAACGCCGCCCCGCATGTGGTGCGGCAGGAGAAGGTGGCGCCGCCTGCCCGCACGCTGAGCAACCGTGCGGCTTACATGGGCAATACGCCAGGAAAGAATTCAAGAACTGGGAATGAAATGCGTGAACGGATGCGGCAGGAGGGGACGCTGCGAGAAAACGAGTTTGGTCAAGACGAGTTCTTTTCCGAGGAAACGGGTCGGTGGTATCTTGTTGACTCACCGGACACACATATGGGGCATCATCCCGAGGATGCTGTTGATTGGTGGAACAGAGAAGGCTACGAACACGGTTCAAAATCGCAGCCAGTGCGGGACTGGATGCTGGATCCAAATAATTACCGTTTTGAGTATGGCCCCTCAAATTCGGCTCGTGGCGGGGCAACGCCCTCACGATATCGTGCGCCATTGTAGAGAGGGAACAAATGAACCGAAAGCCGGAAATCAAAGGAGAGTTGCGGCTGCGTATCGATGACGCGCGAGCAAAAGCACGGGAAGAGGCTAAGGCTGGGAACTTTGCTGAAATGGAACCCTATATGAAAGAAGCTTGGGCGCTCATACCTGAACCCAAGAGCAAATGGGATTATTACCCGCAAAGCCTTTCTGTGAGCTTTGTATCATTGTACACACGTTTGAATAACGCCGCGTCTGCCAAGCACTGGATCCCTGTTGTCTACGAGATGTACGAGGACACTGAGCGCGAACAACACTACACGCTCATGTTGGAAGGCGAAGCCCTCTACAAGCTGGGATTGCTTGACGAAGCTTACGATGTCTTCGCGCGAGTTTTTGATCTCTTTGATCGCGATGGATTTAAAGGGGAACATCTGGAGTATCTGGAATTCTACCTGAAAGAGCGGGCGCGCCGCAATGGATGAGTTGCCTGATGCCATCTTCGAGCGTGTGACGGAGTTGTCTGAGCAAGGCAATGCAGCCATGGAAGACGGCGATTACGCGCGGGCGGTCATGCTGTGGCGAGAGGCTTTGGGTCTTCTGCCTGCGCCAGAAAAGAAATGGAGCGCGGCGATGTGGCTGCATGGCTCGATCGGAGACGCGCAGCGCGCGTCGGGTGATATTGAAGACGGCTTGTCATCCTTTCAGTCAGCCGCGGCCACGGTGGATGGCGCGCAAAATCCATTCATACAGTATGGCCTTGGCATATCACTTCTTGACATGGGACGGACTGAAGAGGCGACCGATCCGCTTTTACGTGCATACATGTTGGCGGGGACTGACATTTTCCAAGAGGATGACCCGCGTTACCTGCAACATCTGATGAAACAGGGATTGGTCAAGTGATCTATTGTGGTACTGGAATGCGCTGATCGTGTGATCTCGCCGCCGACCTGACAGGCAAGCACCTCGACACCGCGCTCGGGCTTCTCGATGACATGATGACCCGCGTCGCGGGCTACATGACCCGGTCGAAGGGCTGGTTGAACTGGGGCTGGAACTGGATCATCGATGACGGTCTTGCCCGGGTAGGGGCGTTCAGATCGGTTTACCCCGCCAAGCTGCGCGCCGCGGCGGCGGACCTGCAAAAGCGCCTCCTCGACACCCTCGCCGTCGGCATGTCCCGCATCCAGCGCAAGGGCACGAAAAACGCCGAGCCGCATGTGGTGAGGCAGGAGAAGATGGCGCCGCCGGAAAGTAATCCGCGCACGCGTTTGCCCAGAACGAATGGTCGATGGGAAGGAGAACCCGGAAACGGAACTTGGTACCCGGACAACCCCGAAGCGAAGAGCGTTCTTGGAGGTGATGGCGTGCCCTTCAAGGACGGCCGTCCGGATTTTAGTCAGTGGTCAAAGGGCGAAATCGAATTTGAACCGGGGGTTCTTAATGGCGGCGAGGCAGATTTCACACGCGTTTACGAGCAGATTAGAGAAGCGAAGGGTCTCCCTTCAAACAACGCTGCTCGACAATATTTGCTCGACGTCGGGCTGACGCCTCACCACCATAGCGATACTTCGATTCAATTCATACCTTCCGATTTGCATGGTAATATACCACATATTGGTTCCGCGTCTGATATGAGGAATAATTTCCGATGGCCTTGAGAATGGATATTCGTTTGAAACCCTATGATCTAAAGACCGGGGAGCGGGTACTTTCCAAACAGGAGGTCGAACGCCTCATCGGGCATACCATACCCGATGCGTTGGTTCAGTTTATTTCTCAAAGTGGTACCCCATTCACTTTTGAACAAGAAATCAGGGTGCAGGTAATAGAGCCGAACCCTCTGACGGATAAAAACGGCAGGCAGATAGTGCTTGTTGTTTTTGGCCTCACGAACGGAAAAGATGGGATTCCCCAAAAATATACCTCTTACAAAGACAGAATCGGAAGGAAGTGTATCCCTTTCGCTAGTGATGGTTTGGACAATTTGTTCGTACTCGATACCGATGACACCTCTGTATATTTTTGGCATCATGAACATATGAATGGCGAAACAAGTCTTGATGCATTGACAAAGGTTGCGAACAGCGTCGAAGATTTTATCGCGGGATTAGAAGTCTTTGAAGAAGATAACCAAGCTGCGCTTGGGGGTGGCGTCAAGCGCGTCTCATTCGATTTTTAGATCCGCGATCTCGCCGCCGACCTGACGGGCAAACACCTCGACACCGCGCTTGGGCTGCTCGATGACATGCTGACCCGCATCGCGGGCTACATGGCACAATCGAAGGGCTGGTTGAGCTGGGGCTGGAACAGGATCATCGATGACGGCCTTGCCCGGGTAGGGGCGTTCAGATCGGTTTACCCCGCGAAGCTGCGCGAGGCGGCGGCGGACCTGCAAAACGCCTCCTCGACACCCTCGCCGTCGGCATGTCCCGCATCCAGCGCAAAGCCACGAAGAACGCCGAGCCGCATGTGGTGAGGCAGGAGAAGATGGAGCCGCCGAGGCGGATTTCGGGACTTTCGGACGAAAAGATAAGGGAGATACTGGACACCCCGCGTGGGCAGCGACCTGATCCGTCAACATATATGACCAAGGCCGAAATTGAAGAGCATCTCGCGCGATTTGACGATGGTGCCGTTCGATTCCGCGACATCAACTACGATACGGCGGGCCCACCGGGCGGTTTTGTCATGCCAAAAAACGAATTTGAATCTATGATGATAGACGCGGGAGGCGATCTCTCAATAGTGGAGGATAGGTTAGGGTTCGATCCCGGTCATTTGACAAGCGGAAGATTTGAGCCCGTGCTCATTGAGGCCGGGGATTTCAACAGCATTCGTATTCCGTCTGGAAATGAAGGCGGTGCGAACGACCTTTGGTTGCCCGGTGGCTTTACATCCGGAGGGCAAGCTGAGGCTGTCATGGACTTTACGGGTGTGGATTTTACACCGATCATTCTGGACTAGGGAAATCGTTATGAAATTCGGCAAAAAAGTTACCGTACCCAAGACATCTGAGATCAAGCGAGAAAAAAACCGCGTGACGGGACCCACATGGTCAGTTGAGCGAGTAGATGGCAAAGTATTCTACGAGTACATGTCCGGCGAACTGGCAGGTGGGATCAAACGGTACGAAATTTCAGAAGAAGATTTCGCTGCTGTTTATGCTGGCGAGATGACCGACTATGACCTGCTGCTGAAGTACAATTTGAGCTGATGAGTTCGACCTTTGTCTCCGTCATTTTGGATATCCTTTGACCGAAAAGCGAAAACCCGATGCGATCGTCAGCACAAAAAACAGGATAAATTCGCAGTGCCAAAACGCCGTCCTGTATCATCTCCAGATATTTGGATCGAGGTATGATAATTGAATACGAAACCGGGGGAGCTCCAACCCCAGTTTGAAGAGTGTGCGCTTAGATATCTTCTGAGTTTTTGGTGACATTGATCCTTTTGGATGAGGTGCTCCCAACTTCCTTGTAGACATCGGCCTGACGGGCAAGCTCCTCGTCACCGCGCTTGGTCTGCTCGACGACATGCTGACCCGCGTCGTCAGTTACATGACCCGGTCGCGGGGCTGGTTGAGCTGGGGCTGGAACAGGATCATCGATGAC
>Ga0102943_1001054_pt1 | contig 17523 bp, 17 predicted proteins | sample SalPonC_black_MG_FD_78174 | JGI IMG/M metagenome (GOLD analysis project Ga0102943, IMG submission 78174) | Salt pond soil microbial communities from South San Francisco under conditions of wetland restoration - Salt Pond MetaG... | ecosystem: Environmental > Aquatic > Marine > Intertidal zone >...
GTCCATCACGCCGATCAGCACCTCGGTGCGGGCGTCCTTGTCGGCCTGGATGACCACCGTGCCCTGCGGGTTCTCCGCGTGCAGGCGCTCGATGTTGGCGCGCACGGCGCGCGCATCCACCATGCGGCGGTCTATCCAGATCTTGTCGTCTGCGTCGATGGCCACCAGGATGTTGGCCTTGTCCTTCGGCACACTGGTGGCCGCGTCGGGCTTGTTCACGTCGATGCCCGCTTCCTTGACGAAGGAGGCGGTGACGATGAAGAAGATCAGCATGATAAACACCACGTCCAGCATCGGCGTGATGTTGATCTCCTGTTCTTCTTCGTCCTGGCCGACTGCGGCAAAGAGCTTGCGCATCTGGATGCTCCCTAGTGGTCCATCGTGAGGCTGTCGCGGAACTTCTCGACTGCGCGTTCCGCCTTGCGGGTCAAGAGAATGCCGGCGAACACGCCGGACAATGCGCCGACCATGCCGGCCATGGTCGGCACCGTGGCCATGGCGACGCCGGAGGCCATGGACCGGGCGTTGCCCGTGCCGGAGACCGCCATCACCTCGAAAACCGCGATCATGCCGGTCACCGTGCCGAGCAGCCCCAGCAGCGGGCACAGCGCCACCAGCGTCTTGATCAGCGGAATGCCGGCCGTGGCCCGCAGCTTGAATCGGGAAATGAGCGCGTCGCGCACCTGCTGGGCGTTCCAGGACTGTCGTTCCGGGCGGCTCTCCCAGCGTTCACGCCCCGCGCGCTCGACTTCACGGCGGCGCCGCGAAAAAAACAGCACGCGCTCAAGGATCAGCACCCACATGGCGAAGATCACCAGCACGATGAGAATCAGCACATCCCCGCCGAGCTCGATGAAGTCGCGCATCGCGACATACTGGTCGAATAGCGATTGCATCTGTCGCTCGCCTGCCGGTCAGGCGGCCTGTGCCTGGGGCACGCCGCCGCCCACCTCCTCCGAGCGCTCGGCGACCACGCCGGCGGCCTGTTCCTGCAGCACATGCTGGATGCGGCGCGCGCGGCCGTTCACCAGCGTGTGCAGGAACACCGTCGGGATGGCGACCACCAGGCCGAGCACCGTGGTGACCAGCGCCTGCGAAATACCGCCGGCCATCAGCTTGGGGTCGCCGGTGCCGAACAGCGTGATCGCCTGGAAGGTCACGATCATGCCCGTCACGGTGCCGAGCAGTCCCAGCAGGGGCGCGACGATGGAGATCAGCTTGATGAACAGGATGCCGCGCTGCAGGCCGGGCGTCTCCTGCAGGATCGCTTCGCCCAGCTTCAGCTCCAGCGTCTCGGTATCCTTGTTGCGGTTCTTCTCGGCCACCTTGAGCACGCGGCCGAGCGGGTTGCCCTCGTCCGGCTCCGCGCGCTTGAGCTGCGCGGAGACCTTGCTGCTGGCGATGCCCAACGTGATCAGGCGCTCGGCCGCCAGCAGCAGTGCGAGGATGCCCAGTCCGATGATCACGTAGCCGACCACGCCGCCCTGCTGGATGCGCTCCACCAGGCTGGGCTTTTCGGTCAGCAGCGAGAGGATCTGCCCGCGCGTCGGGTCCAGTCCGAAATCGACCAGCCCGGGCTCGCCGGCGGCCTCGTACAGCTGCTCCACGGAGTTGCGGAAGCGCGCCTGGTCGGGCTGGCGCGGCATCACCGAGACCTTGCCGGTCTGCGGCGTGTACTGCAGGTAGTTGTCCGGCGAGATGATGTTGAACGCGCCCACCCGGGTGATCTCCTGCGAGCTCATCGTCCCGTCCAGGCCGATCACCTCGGCGGGGAAGCGCAGCACCTGGCCCTGCGCCGTCATCTCGCGCTGCAGCTCGAACCACAGGCGCTCGACATCCTCCATGGACGCCAGCCTGGAGGTGGTGCCCATCCTGGCCGCAAGCTCTTCCAGGAAGGCCGTGCGATCGGGGTACTGGATGTTGACCAGCGAGTTCTCGAACAGGCCCTGCGTGTCGCTGGAGACCTGTTGCAGCACGCCGAACAGCTCGCGCAGCGAGCCCAGCCGCTTGTCCAGCGCCGCCTCGAGTTCCGCCACGCGCACCTCGTTGTTTTCGTACTCCGCTTCCAGCGTCTCGCTGGCCTGTTCCAGCCGGTCGCGCTCGGCGCGGGCCGCGGCCAGCAGGCTTTCCTGGTCGGCCTGCGCCGCGCGAAATTCCGCTTCGCGCTGCTGGAAGGCCTGGCGGTCGCGCACCTGGCCCTGTTCCACGCGGCGCAGCAACTCGTCCAGCGACGGCGCCTGCGCCGCGTCCTGGGCGAGCGCCCCCGGGGCGCCGCCGAGCAGCGTGAGCGCGATCAATCCGAACAAGGGGGCGGCGCGCTTCATGAGGTCACCTCCGGCGTCTGCACCGGCAGCAGCAGCAGGTCCGGAGCGACCTGCTTGTTGGCCATCCGCAGGCCCAGGCGCACCTGGTTGCGGGCTTCGCTGGATTCCAGCACCACCCATTCGCCGGTCTCGGGGTTCCAGGCGCCGGTGCGCTCCGCGTCCACGCTCTGGTAGTAGAGTCCCACGCGGCCGACGCGCAGGAAGTTCACCTCGCGCGTGCCGCCGTCCATCTCGATGGTCCCCTTGTAAGCCAGCATGGTGCGGCCGTAGTCCATCTCGATCTGGTAAGCCTCGGTCACGCGGCGGAACTTCTCGGCCACCGAGACGTCAGCGCGCGCCATCATCTCGCGCAGCCCGGCGACGCGCTCGCGGCGCTCTTCCATCAGGAAAGGCATGTCCAGCTCGATGAACTGGTCGAGGCCGTCGATCATGCGCATCATCAGCGGCGTGATCTGCCGCTCGATCACGGTGACCTGGTCGATGGAGTCGGCGAGGTCCTCGATCTCGCCTTCCTGCGCGCCGATCTGCGTGCCCAGGAGTTCGTTGTAGACCTCCAGGCCGTCGATCTCCTTGAGCACCGTGCGGTAATCGGTTTCGAGGCTGCGCGTCGAGTCTACGATGTCCTCGATGCGGTCCTGCGAGGCCTGGGCCACGCGGATCCTCTGGTCGCCCTTGCTGATGACGGCGTCCAGGTCTTCGGCGGAGACCGCGCTTATCCCGAGCGTGGCGGCCGCGAGGGCGCACGCCAGTACCGGCGGCGTTGAAATCTTGGGACGAAATGGCATAACGGCTCCCGAATCCAGCGGTGGTCATATCGGCCAAAAAGTGCGGGACCCATACGCGCCCGGCGGCACGATGGATGACGCAGCAGCTTTGATATGCCGCTTATCCTAGGAGACCAATGTTTCAGTCTTGTTGCAGAACGGGCCCGGGATGGCCCGATCTGCCGCGCGGGATTGCAGAACGGTTACCGTTCAACCTCCAGCGTGCGGGCGGAAGGCCGCAACGAGGCCTCGGGCGGGCTCTCCAGCAGGCGGCCGAGCAGCCGGCCGAACAGCAGCACCAGCAGGGCGCCGCTCAGGGCGATGGCCGCATGCATCCCCCAGAACTGCGCCGGCGTCATCTTCTCGTAGAAGCCGCCGATCCAGCCGATGAGATTGTTCGCCACGAACAGCGTCATGAAGGCGACACCCATCATGGTGGCATTGACCTTGGCCGGCGCGGCCCGCGACACCAGCGACAGCAGCGTCGGCCAGTAATAGAGGAAGGCCACGCCCAGCCCGGCGCAATAGATGAACGGCCAGACGGGATGGATCTTGTCGGGGCCGGAGCTGACGATCGCGTACACCAGCACCAGGTTGCTGAGCGCCGCCAGCACGGCGCCGGTGCCGATCTTCGCGAGCTCGCCCGGCTCCCGGCCACGGCGCGCGGCCCGGCGGCGCCACAGCCAGAACAGCACGGGCACCGCGAGGATGCTGAACAGCGGATCGATCGACTGGTACCAGGGCACCGGGATGCGGAAGCCGCCCAAGTCCAGCGCCACGTGCCCCTGCACCCACACGGGCAGCACGTTGGCCACCTGGTAGTAGGCAACGGACTGGAAGATGGTGATGAGCATCACGACGCCCAGCGCGAGGATCACCCGCCACTCGGCCGCCGTGAGCCGGCCGCCTTCCTGCGTGCGGCGCGGCACGCGCGCCGGCAGGTGACGGTAACCGAAGAGATAGGTCGCCAGGCCGCAGAGCATGAAGATGGCCGCCACGCCGAAACCGTAGTGCCAGCCATAGGCCTGCGCGAGAAAGCCGCAGAACAGTGGCCCGGTGACGGCGCCGAAGTTGATCGCCATGCTGAAGATCGAGAAACCGCGCGCGCGCTGCGCCTGGTCCTCGCGCGGATAGAGCGCGCCCACCTGGGCCGAGATGTTGCCCTTGAGGAAACCCGAGCCGGTCACCAGCAGCAGCAGCGCGAGCAGGAAGGACTGCTCGAAGGCCATCGCCAGGTGGCCACCGCTCATCAGCAGCGCGCCGATCACCACGGCGTTGCGCTGGCCGATCCAGCGATCGGCGATCATGCCGCCCAGCAGCGGCGTGAAATACACGAAGCCGGCGTACAGGCCGAAGATCTGCGAGGCCAGCGCCTGCACGGACAGCGGCCCGGTGACCGACTCGATCACGCCGCGGAAGGTCTCGAAACCGGCGATCTGCTCGACCTGGCCCGGCAGCAGCAGGTGGTTCACCATGAACAGCACCAGCAGCGCCACCATGCCGTAATAGGAAAAGCGCTCCCAGGCCTCGGTGAACGCGAGGTATACGAGCCCCTTCGGGTGGCCCATGAGGGTCTCGCGGCTGGCGGGCGGCGCCGCGTCTGTCGTGCTCAAGCTGTGACTCCCGGGGCGCGCTGGCGGCGTTTCTGAAGGTATTCTTGCATTGGACTAGGCTTTGAGGTGCAACCCTAAGCGCAATCGATGCAGGAATGCCACTGTCCCAGGGAGGCGCGCACGCCATGAACGAGATGAATTCACCTTTCGAGAGTCATACCCAGCGTTACGAGGACTGGTTCGACAAGCACCAGGCGGCTTATCTTTCCGAACTGCTGGCGCTGCGGCCCTTCGTGCCCTGGAGCGGACGCGGGCTGGAGATCGGCGTGGGCACGGGCCGCTTCGCCGCGCCGCTGGGTGTGCGCGAGGGCATGGACCCCTCGCCCGCCATGCTGGCCAGGGCCGCTGCCGCGGCATCGAGACCACCGAGGGGGCGGGCGAAGACATGCCTTTCGCGGGCGAAAGCTTCGACTACCTGTTGCTGGTCGCGACGCTCGCGTTCCTCGAGTCGCCGGCGCGCATGCTGGCCGAGGCGCGGCGCGTGCTGCGACCCGGCGGCAAGCTGGTGATCGGCTTCATCGACCGGGCAAGCGATCTCGGCCGCGATTACCAGGCGCGCCAGACAGACAACGTGTTCTATCGCGACGCCAGTTTTCACACGCCGGAAGAAGTTGACGCCCTGTTGCACGAAGCCGGCTTCGTCATCGAGGCCTGGGGCCAGACGCTGTCGAAACCGCTGCCGGAAATCCAGGAAATCGAGCCGTTGCAGCCGGGACACGGGGAAGGCGGCTTCGTCGTGGTCGCGGCTTTTGCGGCTCCGTGAGAGGACCGGCCCCGGTGACCCGTGCGCTCGTCAGCGCACTTGGCGGGCTGCTCGCGGGCGTGGTTATGCTTGGCGTCAACGCTGCAGAAACCGAAAAGACGGACAACACGATGCTGATCGATGATTTCAGCCGCGCGGACGGCAACTCGGCGCTGGGCACGCGCTGGGAGAGCTTCACCGACCGCGTGATGGGCGGCGTCTCGGACATGCAGGTGGAATACCGCGAAAGTGACGGGCAGCGCGTGCTCCACATGGCCGGGCAGGTGCGCCTGGAAAACCGCGGCGGCTTCATCCAGGTGCGGCTGCCGGTGGATCCCGCCGGCGGCAGCATCGACGCGAGCGCCTGGGACGGTATCAGTATCCGGGTCCGCGGCCGTCCCGGCGCCTATTATCTGCACTTGCGGACGCGCCAGAACTGGATGCCGTGGCAGTATTTCCGCGCCCCCATGGAAGTCGGCCGGGACTGGCAGGAGCAGCGCATCGCCTTCGACGAATTCGCGGGCGTCTCGACCCGGCGCAAGCTCGACCTGGACGCGCTCAAGTCGATCGCGGTGGTGGCCTACGGGGAAGCCTTCGAAGCGGATATCGAGATCGCCCGGATCGGCTTCTACGCGCGCCACGGCGAGCCGCTCGCGGACCGGTAGCGAGAGGACTCATGACCGGTTTCGACGACAAACAGCGGTCCCGCTTCCTGCCGCCCGAGGAACAGCTCTCGGAGCGCTTCGTATTGACCGGCGGGCCGGGCGGGCAGCACGTCAACCGCACCGAGAGCGGCGTGCAGCTGAGTTTCGATGCCGCCGGCTCGTCCTTCCTGGCCGAGCCCGTGAAGACGCGACTGCTGAAACTCGCCGGCAGCCGGGCGGACTCCAGGGGCGTGATCACCATCGAGGCCCGCGGTCACCGCAGCCAGCACCGCAACCGGGCGGACGCCCGCGAACGCCTGGCCGCGCTGATCGAGCAGGCGCACGAGGTGCCGCGCGCGCGCATCGCGACGCGCCCCAGCCGCGCCGCGAAGAAGAAACGCCTGGAGTCCAAGCGGCGGCGCGGCGACATCAAGCAGAAACGCAGCGGGCCGGGTATCGAAGACTAGGGCCGGGAATCGCCGCCGGCCGCGTCAGGCCTGCGGCGGGCGCCGATCGTTCGTTCTCCGCGTGTCCAGCCAGCGCCCGAGAGCCTGGTAGAAATCTTCCGGCTGCACCGGCTTGGCGACGAAATCATTCATGCCGGCTTCCAGGGCGGCCCGGCGGTCCTCCTCGAACACGTTGGCGGTCATCGCCAGGATCGGCAGGGTCGCCATGCCGGGCAGCTTGCGAATCTCGCGCGTCGCCGTCAGGCCGTCCATCTCCGGCATCTGCACATCCATCAGCACCAGGTCGTAGGACTGCTCGCGCACCATGCGTAGCGCTTCCTGTCCGTCCACCGCGCAATCGACGGACAGCCCGGCGGCATGCAGCATCTGGGTCGCGACCTCGCGGTTGATCGCATTGTCCTCGGCCAGCAGGATGCGCGCATCCGCATGCGCGGCCAGGGCCTCGCGCGGCGAAAGGCGCTGCGCCGCCTCCCGCGCCGGCGCCGGCTGCACGCCATGACCGCGCGCCAGCTGGACCTCGAACCAGAACAGGCTGCCCTTGCCGGGCACGCTGTCCGCGCCGGCATGCCCTCCCATGAGCTCCGCCAGGCCGCGGGTGACGGCGAGGCCCAGTCCCGTGCCGCCGTAGCGCCGCGTCACCGAGCGGTCCACCTGTTCGAAGGCGCGAAAGAGGTGATCCAGCCGTTCCGCCGGGATGCCGCTGCCGGTGTCCTCGACCTCGAAACGCACCTGCAGTCCGCGCTCGTCCTCGCCGAGCAGCCTGGCGCGCAACTGGATCGAGCCCTGCTCGGTGAACTTGACCGCATTGCCCGCCAGGTTGAGAAGCGCCTGGCGCAGGCGCGCCGGATCGCCCCGCAGCCACTCCGGCACGGCATCGCCGTCCGTATCCAGCGAGAGCCCCTTGGCCCTGGCGCTTTCCGATATCAGCGAGCGCACGTGATCCAGCACGGCCGAGAGATGGAAATTCTGCAGGTCGAGCTCGAAGCGTCCCGCCTCGATCTTGGCGATGTCCAGGATGTCGCTGATGATGGACAACAGGTGGTCGGCCGCGGAATCGATCTTGTCCAGCTTTTCGCGCTGCGCGGGCGTGGCGTCCTCGCTCCGCAGCAAGTGGGCGAGGCCCACGATGGCGTTCAGCGGCGTGCGGATCTCGTGGCTCATGTTCGCGATGAACGCGCTCTTCGCCTGGTTGGCCGACTCGGCGCGCGCGCGGGCCTCTTCGAGCTGCGCGGTCCGCTCGCCGACCATCTGCTCCAGATGGTGACGGTGGCGGTCCAGTTCGGCCGCCACGCGCTTCTGCTCGGTGATATCCACCTTGACCGCCACGTAATGCGTGATGCGGCCGTCCGGCTGGCGCAGCGGCGCGATGTGGCCGAACTCCACGTACTCGCTGCCGTCCTTGCGCCGGTTGTAGAACTCTCCCTTCCAGGGCTCCCCGTTGGTCAGCGCCGTCCACATCTCGTCGTAGTGGTGGGGCGGGGTCTTGCCGGACTGGAGAATCCTGGGGTTTTCTCCGATCAGTTCCTCGGCGCGATAACCGGTGATCTCGATGAACGCGCGGTTCACATACTGGATGCGCGCGTCCAGGTCGGTGATCACGATGCTGTCGGGGCTCTGCTCGATGGCGAGCGAGCGCTGGCGCAACTGGTCCTGGGTGCGCTGCTTCTGCACGATGCGCCACGTCTCTTCCGCGATCAGCCGGACGGTCTCCAGGTCGATCTCGGTGTAATCGCCGGGCTTGTTGGCCACCGCCGCAAGCATCGCCACCTTGCCGTCCTCGATGACGGGGGCCGACACCAGCCGCCGCAGGCCGGCCAGCCCCGTCGGCAGACCCCTGCCGTCGGCTGAGCCCTGGTCGGCGTTATCGGCATGATCGCCGCCGAAATCGTTGTTGACGAGGGCTGCGCGCTGCCGTAGCGCATCCGCCCAGCGACCCGCCTCGCCGATCGTGCAGTGAGCCGCCGACGCTTCGCCATTCGATTGCGCTTGCGCGCGGGGAGACAGGGTCGCCAGTTCCAGCAGCGCCTGCTCTTCGTGGACGAAGTGCACAAAGGAGAGTTCGCTGCCCGTCAGCTCCTCGGCGATCGCCAGGGCGCGCTGGATGAAGCTGGTCTCGTCGCGCGTCTCGGCAAGGCGGGGCAACTCGAGCAAGGCGTCGGCCCTGCGCCGCTGCAATTCAAGGATCAGCTGGGCACGCTTGCGCTCACTGATGTCCTGGAAGGCGCCGCGCACGCCGACCACGGCGCCGCTTTCGTTGCGCACCGGCTCGCCCACGGTGCGCACCCAGACCTTGCGGCCCGCAGCCGTCAGGATCTCCAGTTCTTCGTCATAAGGCGCGCCGTCACGGACGCAGGCCGTGAACTTCCGCGTGATCCGCTCGCGCCATTCCGGCGCGTAATAACCGAGTCCGTCCTCGATCGAGACCAGCGTGCCGGGCGGCATGTCGTGGATCCGGCAGACCTCGTCCGACCAGTGCACCTTGCCCTGCACCAGGTCCACGTCCCAGCCGCCGATGTGGCCGGCCCTGGCCGCGATCGCCAGCAGCCGCGCATTCGCGTCCAGCTGGCGCTCGGCGGCCTTGCGCGCGCTGATATCGCGAATGATGCTTTGTCGATGCGGCTCGCCATCGATCTCGACAATGGCCGTGCTGACCTCGACCGGAAATTCCGTGCCGTCGACGCGCTTGTGCCGCGTCTGGAACGGCAGACCCTCTTGCGGAGCGGCGCCGTCCTCCTCGGCTTGCGCCGGGCCGGCGCGCAGATCCCGGATGTTGAGGCCGAGCAGCGCCTCCCTGCCGAGTCCGTAAGCCCGGGTCGCCGCGGCATTCGCCTGCACCACTCGCCCCCGCGCGTCCAGCACGAGAATGATGTCGCGCGCATTTTCCACCAGGTCCTCGTGGCGCTGCGCGACGACCAGCCGCTGCTGTCGCTCCTGGTCCACGCGACGCTGCAGCACCAGGGTCCGTTGCTGCGTCCAGAGGCGGCCCGCGGCGATCGCCACCAGGGTCGCCAGCAGCAGCGCCAGCGCGCCCCACGACAAGTCCGAGCGGATATCCCCGTAAAGCTCCGCCTGGTCGATTTTCATCAGCACGCGCCAGTCGGAGCCGGGCACCGGCGCGGCGGCGCCGAGCGCGGGCTCGCCATCCAGCCCGCGCCCCCACAGGGCCTGGCCCGGTTCCGCTTCACGGAGCGCGGCCGTGACCAGGTCCCCGGCGACCCGGGGCGAAACATCGAGCAGGTCGGCCTGCGGATAGGCGAAGCGCGGCGCGTTCAATACCTGCAGCCGAACCCCGCGATCACGCAGCAGCAAGGCCTCGCCGGTCGCGGTGCCCTCCGTCCAGTCCTGCAGGAAAGGAAAGTGCATGTCCCGCTCGCTCATGCGCATTAACAGCGCCAGTTGCCGCTGGCCCTCTTGCCGCGGCAGTTCGCTGACCAGGTCGAAATGGACATGCTCGGCGGCGTCGCCATCGGAGCGGTGCAGCGTGAAAAAGACCGCTTCGCCGTTACCCTCGTCCCGGCCCATGGCGTCGATCACGGCTTGTTGCAGCCCAGGGGAAATCTGCTGATGCGCCGCGCCCGCCCCGAGCAGCACGCTGCCGCGCTCATCGACCAGCAACACGGTCTCGTAGCCGACGATGTCCATGAGGGCATGCATCCGGCCGAGGACCAGCGAACGGCTCTCCGGGTCGTCGGTCTGCTGCCAGTTTTGTGCAGCCTGGTACAGGGGCGCGGCGCTGGCGGCCACTTTTCCGTCGCGCCTGCGCTCCTCCAGCCAGTGCCCGATCTGCTCCGCCTTTGCTTGCGCCAGGCCGGCGAGCCGCGCGATTTCGTTGCGCTCGTGCGCCGCGGTATAGGCGTGCGCCCCGATGACCGCGACGATCAGGACCATGACCATGACCACCGCCAGCCACCAACGGCCGGCCCCGCCGGCGGGCGTCGTCGTTTCCGGAAGCCGTGAAGCGGCGGCGTGGCGCAGCGCCAGGTAGAGCAATCCCGTGGTCACCGCCACGAAGCCGACGCCCTTCAGGGCGCCCATCGTGCTGAGCAGCCGCGGATCGCTGAAGGCCAGCGCGAGGAGATAATCGGAGCCCAGGATCCACGCGGTGGCGAACAAGGCGTAGGCGAGCGCGACCGCCAGCGCCGGGAAGCCGGCGCCGCGTCGATGATGGGTGGATTTGTCGGCAGGTGGGGTCATCAGGGCCACTGAGCCGTTGGAAGGGCTCGCAGGTGCAGGCAGGCCCCCCATTAGACCATCCCGGGCGCCCCTCTCCTAGGGGCGGCGGCTCCTCAGGCTGACCGGATCGCGTCTACCGATCGGGATTCTTCCGCAAAGAACCTGCGCCGGAAATAAAGGCTCACGTGCACCAGGCCGATCAACACCGGCACTTCGACCAGTGGCCCGACCACGGTGGCGAAGGCGATCGGCGAAGTGATGCCGAAGATCCCGATGGCGACCGCGATGGCCAGCTCGAAATTGTTGCCCGAGGCGGTGAAGGCCAGCGTCGCCGAGCGCGCGTAATCGGCCCCGACCTTGAACGCCATGAAGAAACTCACCAGGAACATGATGGCGAAGTAGGCGCTCAGCGGGATGGCGATCCACAGCACGTCGAGCGGCTGGTTGATGATGCGCTCGCCCTGCAGGGAGAACATCACCACGATGGTGAACAAGAGCGCGACCAACGTCACCGGCGAGATTCTCGGGATGAAGACCTGCTCGTACCAGTCGATGCCCTTCGCCGGCACCAGCAGCACCCGGCTCAGGATGCCCGCGGCGAAAGGAATGCCGAGAAAAATCATCACGCTTCTGAAGATCTCGCCCATACTCACTTCCACCACCAGGCCTTCCAGTCCGAACAGCGGCGGGAGCACGGTGATGAATACCCAGGCGTAAAAGCCGAAGGTGACGATCTGGAAGATGCTGTTCAGCGCCACCAGCCCGGCGGCGTATTCCGTGCTGCCCTTGGCCAGCAGATTCCATACCAGCACCATGGCGATACAGCGCGCGATCCCCACCAGGATCAGGCCGACCATGTACAGACCCCAGCGATCGTCGGGACCGAACACGACCGGAGCGATGAAGCCAAAGAACAGGATGGCGAGCAGGAACATCAGGATCGGGCCGACAATCCAGTTCTGCGCCAGCGACAGGCCGATGATTTTCCAGTCAGAGAACACCTTCGGCAGCAGCTCGTATTTCACCTTGGCCAGCGGCGGATACATCATCAGGATCAGCCCGACCGCGATCAGCAGGTTGGTGTGCTCGCCGACCGTGAGGAACGCGTTGAAGCGCGCAATCCCGGCCGGGAACAGGTAGCCGAAGGCCACGCCGAGACCCATGGCCACGAAGATCCACACCGTCAGGTAGCGGTCGAGGAAGGAGAGTTTCTTGCTGAGGGCAGGTGCCATGATCCGGGTGTCCTGGTTGTCGGGGTCGCGTGGAGGCCGGATCAGGCCAGCGCCTGCGGCAGCGTCTCCACAAAAGCGCGGATCTCGTCGCGAACACGGCGGTAATGCGCCGATGCCTTCTCCGGGTCGGTCTCGCCCTGCGCCAGTCTTGGCGGGTCGTCGAAACCAACGTGGATAACGCGCGCCTGCCCGGGAAACACCGGGCAGGTCTCGTGGGCATGGCCGCAGACGGTCACCACCACGTCGAAGGGCACGCCCTCGAGTTCATCCAGTATCTTGCTGGCATGGCCGGAGATATCCACGCCGGCCTCCGCCATCACTCCCACGGCATGCGGATTCAGCCCGTGCTTCTCGATCCCCGCCGAATAAGGCTCGATCAGATCGCCCCGCAGGTGGCGGGCCCAGCCCTCGGCCATCTGGCTGCGGCAGGCGTTGCCGGTGCACAAAAACAGTACTTTCAGTTTCGGGTGTAGCATCCGGTCGAGTCCTCGGGCGCCATCCTGCGCACGGCTGCCAGCCTGGCCGCGTCCTCCGCCGCCGGCCCCTGGTGTTCCAGCGTCCGCGCGATCCAGCGCAGCGTCTCCCGCACAGCCGGAGAGGCGCCGCGCCCGGCCAGCCGGTAGTAATGCCACCGGCCGTCCTTGCGCATCTCCACCAGCCCCGCACGGCGTAACAACTCGACATGCCGGGAGACCGTGGACGGCGCCAGCTGCAGGAACTCCACCAGCTGGCAGAGGCACAGCTCGCCGCCGCGCAGGCTCGACACGATGCGCAGCCGGTGCGCGTTGTCCAGCGCGTTGATGATGGAAAGCAGGTCCTGCATGGGAGGCTGAGTTGCTTCGTCACTTCGCGATATGACGAAGTATTAATCGGCGCCCGGCAAGCGTCAAGCCCCCCTCAGCCCACCAGCAGGTCGAGCGCCAGCAGGGTCACGAAGCCGATCAGCACTCCCAGCGTGGCCTGCGCCTCGTGCCCTTCGCGGTGGGATTCGGGGATGATCTCGTGACTGATCACGAACAGCATGGCGCCGCCGGCAAAAGCCATCGCCCAGGGCAGCAGGAAGGTCATCAGCGTCACGGCGGTGACGCCCAGCAGGCCGCCGACCGGCTCTACCAGCCCGGTCAGCAGCGTCACCCCGAGCGCCGTGGCCTTGCCGTAACCGAGCCCCATCAGGGCAATGGCAACCACCAGTCCCTCCGGCATGTTCTGCAGGCCGATGGCGACCGCCAGCGTGGCGCCATCGCTCAGGTCGCCGCCGAAACCCACGCCGACGGCCAGGCCCTCGGGCACGTTATGCAAAGTGATGGCCAGGATGAACAGGTAGATGCGGCGCGTCTTCACCGGGTCGGCGCCGCTCTGCGGTCCGATCACGAAATGCTCGTGCGGCACCCGCTGGTGCAGCCACAACAGGAAGCCACCGCCCAGGCCGATGCCGACGACCAGCACCAGGATGGCCATGCCGGCGGTGCCGTACTGTGCCTGCGCGCTGTCCACTGCCGGCAGGATCAGCTCGAAGGCAGCGGCCGCCAGCATCACGCCCGCGCCGAAGCCCATCAGCGAGTCCTCCAGCCTCCGGCTGATGCGCCGCAGGAACAGCACCGGCAGTGCACCGACCGCAGTGAACACCCCGGCCACGAAACTCGCCAGCAGGCCGATCTGGATGGTGCCCAGGCCGGCCAGCCAACGCTCGATCCACGGCCAGGCCGCGGCCGCGCCGTACACGAACAGGCCGAGCAGCAGCAGGGATACGGCGACCTGCGTCACCAGGACGCGATTGGCGGGATGTTCGGCGGCGACCTTCTTGATCATGTGTGCCCTGTCGGGCTCTCGGAACAAAGACTGTGCTCTCACGATAGCGCATGAAGCGCGCGCTCGCGCAGTGCACAATCGTTGAACGCCAGCACCGCCGCTGCAAAACGGCTATCCTCCGGCAAGCTTTGCAAGGATGGATGCGCCATGAAGATTTCGAGACTGCCGTTGCTGGCCGCGATCATCGCCGCGCTGCTGCTGCTCAGCGCCGGGCCCGGCACGCGGCTCGGCCTGTGGGAATACGGCACCGGCTTCCAGCTGATGCGCTGGGCTTTCTTCGCCGGCGCGGGCGCCGCGGTGCTTGCGCTCGTGTTGCTGGCGATCCCGCGCACGCGCCGCAATGCCGCGTCGACGCTCGTCCTCGCCCTGGTCGTCGGCTCTGTCACCGCCTGGGTCCCCTGGAACGGCTTGCAGAAGGTGCGCTCGCTGCCGTTCATCCACGACATCACCACCGACACCCGTAACCCGCCGGAATTCGTCGCCGTGCTGCCCCTGCGCGCCGACGCCGCCAATCCGCCAGAGTACGCCGGCGAGGAAGTGGCCGAGCAGCAGCGCGAAGCCTATCCGGAAATCGAGCCGCTGCGCGCAGAGCTGTCCGTCGACCAGGCCTTCGAGCTGGCGCTCGCGGCGGCCCGGGACCAGGGCTGGGAAATCGTTGCTGCGGTGCCGGAAGACGGCCGCATCGAGGCCACCGACACCACCTTCTGGTTCGGCTTCAAGGACGACATCGTCGTTCGCATCCGGCCGGACGACGGCGGCAGCCGCATCGACGTGCGCTCCAAGTCCCGCGTGGGCCGCAGCGACGTGGGTGCGAATGCGGCGCGCATCAGCGACTACCTGGAGGCGCTCGAAGAACGACTCGGCTGAAGCCCGGCGAAAAAACCCTGCGCGTATTGACTATATTCAGGACGAGTCAGCGCAGGAAAGGAAGCGATGAGCCGCGTCGTCGAGCAGGGTGAGCTTTTCTTCTTCTACCGCAACACGGTGGGGACCGAGCGGGCCCGCAGCCTGGACGACATCCAGCATCTCTACCTGCTGATGGCGCCCGACGAGCGAGCGCGGGGCCGCGTGCTGGTGGTCGGCCGCAAACGGCTCCCGGACATGCAGTCGAGCCGCCGGAAATCGACGGCGCGCGGCTGGCTCATGACGCTCGCCTCCGGCAACCCGGAAACGCTGGCCGAACGCTTCGCGCCGCTGGCGTACGAGACACGCACCGAAGGCGCTCGCCGCCAGGCCGAGGCCATACCCGCCGGCGCCGCGCGCTACGCGATCCAGCTGGCGGGTGAAGGCCGGGAGAGCTACCTCGTTTACCGGCTGGCCGAGCCTGCCGATCCCGGCAAGGCACAAGCCGAACTGGGCATCGAAGCCGAGGGCGGTTACGTCATCGCCGTCCGCAATCCCGCCGTAGAGGTGGAGGGTTTTCCTTCCGCCAAGCCCGATTACCCGGCCTCGCTGGCCGGGAAGTTCGCCGATCTGCGCTGGGTGGAGATCGACGACGCGCGACTGCTGGACTACGAGAGCACGCAGGTCGTGCTGATCAGCGCATTCAGGGACGTGCATGCGGACGGCCTGGATCTCTCCCGCGAACCCGATCTCTTTGCCACCCTCGGGTTGAAACGCGACGACTGGCCGACGGAATCCCTGGAAAACGGGGCCTTTGCCGAGGCCCGTTATCCGGTGCCCGCGCTGCAGCCCGAGGGAGACCGCAGCGAGGCCGGCCTCAAGGGAGGCCGGGCCGCGCTCGAGGCGCCCTCCGCCGCGGGGATCGCCGTGGCACTGAAGGGCATCCATTTCCCGCAGGACCGGGACGGGCTGGTGGCACACGCCCGCCGGGGCGACGCCGGCGCGGGCATCATCGACACGCTCGCCGAGCTTCCCGACCGTAATTTCAAGAACATGGCAGATGTCGAAAAAGCCCTTGGGGAGATTCGCTGATGGCACAGTTTGAATGTCCGGTCTGCGGCCAGGGTTTCGAGCAGCGCTCCAGGCTGGAGCGACACCTGCGCACATCGCACCCGCCGCAGGCGCCTTCCGCGGCCATCCTGGAAAGCGCGCTGTCGGGAATCGACTTCCCGCAGGATCGGGACGGGCTGGTGGAATACGCCAGGGAAAATGGGACCGAGCGCCTGGCCGAGGCTTTGTCCGAGCTCCCCGAGCGCCGTTACCGGGATGCCGCAGAGGTGGCCCGCGCGCTGGGCGAAATCCGCCGGCACGAAGAAAAGCCCTCGCACCAGCCCAGCCGGCTCGGCGGCAAGCGGTCCAGCTAGCCACTCGCGGAGGGGGAAACGGCGTCAGGGCTTGCCCAGCTGGCGATCCAGCCAGGCCAGCAGCTCGCGCACCACTTCGGCATAGCCGGGCGGCAGGTGGCCCCAGTCGAGCGCCACGTGCCGCTTCTGCTCCTCGGGCGTGCCGAGCAGCTCAAAGAAAGGCCGCTGCGATTCCTCGAAAGGAAAATTGAAATCCTTCCGCCCGGTGATGAACAGCACCGGGACCCGCACGCGCGCCAGGTAGTCCTGCATCTGGATCTCCTGCGGCAGGGGATAGGGGCTGATGCCGGAGGACATGATGATCGCGGCGGCGATACGATCCTCCACCGCCAGCATGTAGGGCGCGCGCGAACCGCCGTAACTGAGCCCGTAGAGCGCCATCTTCGACGCGTCCAGGTCGTCCCGCGTCTCCAGGTAGTCGAGCGTCCTGCGCAGGTCCTTGACCTGCTGGATCAGCAGGTTGCGACGACCAAGAGGTCCCGCCAGCGGCGCGCCCTTCTCGCTTTCGCTGCTGCGGCCGGAGGTGCTGCTGTACGCGCCCTTCAACCGGACCGTCAGCTGCGAGTTTGCGGCGGAGGCCGACTAAGGAGGCCATTAGCCGGGAATGCGGCGGCCCCGGTTACCGTATCCCGCGATCGGCACGACAGGGTACCCGGGGCGCCCTGGAGGGGCGCTCCGGGCTTTCCAGCGGCGCCGCCGGCGGGGGCAAAACGAGAAGCGCCAGCACCCCAGGGACAGTATCGACGCCCACAGGCAAGTGAGCCTAGAAGGTCCAGACGACGCCCACGCTCAACAATGACGCGTCGACGTCCTCGACATCGAAGTACTCGTATTCGCCACGGATCTCCGCCGAGAACAGGCTGAAGCGCATGCCGATGCCATAAGCGGGATCGGTGCCGCTGTCGCTGCCGACCCGGGTGCCGTTCAAGGAGGCGTCCGCGGACCAGTCGATGAAGCCCGCCTTGCCGAACACGCCGACCGGTCCCAGCTCGACGCCGGCCAGGCCGAACACGTCCCAGCCGGTCAGGTCTAATTCGACGTCGTTGCCGGCGATCCGGTCGCTCGGCTGGCCGAAATCGACATAGCCGCCCTCGACGGCGAGGTCGATGACGAAGGCATCGATGTTGAAACCGGCGAAACCCTTCCACGCCGAATCGCCGTCATCGAAGCTCAGGGATCCCGCGTCGGGGTCGGATACGCTGGCGTCCAGGACGGATCGGCCAATGCTGCCGCCGACGTAAAATCCGGAATCTGCATGCGCGGGAACGGGGGCGGCAAAAAGCGCGGCGACCAGCAGCGCGGCGGCGGTCAAAGTGATCCGGCGGGTGGGTTCCATGATGCCTTTGTGATCCATGCTGGCAACTCCGTTGCAAGGGAAGGGCTCCCGAGCGGCCGGAAACAGGCCGGCTGTTCGGGACTTGCTTCTATAGTAGGCGATCACGGGGATTTCGGAACAGCGGGCTTTGCACCCCGGTCTCGCGATCGAAC
>Ga0102943_1001058_pt1 | contig 17487 bp, 18 predicted proteins | sample SalPonC_black_MG_FD_78174 | JGI IMG/M metagenome (GOLD analysis project Ga0102943, IMG submission 78174) | Salt pond soil microbial communities from South San Francisco under conditions of wetland restoration - Salt Pond MetaG... | ecosystem: Environmental > Aquatic > Marine > Intertidal zone >...
GTGGATTGTATGATCGCAGCGGCCGCCTTGGTCCACGATGTTTTTCTGCTTCACAACGACAGGGATTTTTTACCGATCAAAAAGCATTTTGGGCTCAAGACATTGTAATGCAGAGGAATACCATTTTTTAAAGTCATCTGATGTGCGGATTCAGGGTCCATTTGATGAACCAGCTTTTCTCTTCACGGTCCACACACACAATGCCTGAATTCTGAAACCGGATCACCTGCAGCTCCGGATTCCCGCCCGTCAGAAAGGATACCAGCCGTTCCATATAGGGGAGATGCCCCACGATCATTATATCGGATGCCGGATCAATCCGGGATCCCAAGTCGGTGACATCATCCAGCGGACCGATGCCGTCTGTTTTTTCCAACGGCGCATCCTTCTTCAGGATATCCCTGAAAATCCGTGCAGTCTGTTCGGCCCGGGTCTTGCCGCTGTGCAGGATTTTTGATACCGGCACCTTATACATCCGGGCCACGTCGGCAATTTTCATTGTTTCCTGCCGGCCGGTGTCAGACAATCCCTTTGCCGGATCTTTTTCCTTTGACAGGCTTTTTCCGTGCTGTACCAGATAGACAGCCATGAGAACCTCCTTTTTCCAATTTTCATTCGAATACAAATTTTAACGGGTTATCTGCTGTTTGGCAAGGGGATGGCGTTATTATAGAAAACCGGATTTCTTTCTGTTCAGGATATGGTGCAATATACCTTTACAGGCCGGCAAAATGCTGGTAATCAGTTTTTCATTCAGGCACTGCTGGATCAAAGATGAACAAATGATCCAAAAATTTTATACTGGATGTTTTTGACAAAGAGGCATCTCTTGTGGCACATGCATGAACAGCTAATTTTCGGAGCCTGGGCGATGCTGGTTAATACGGCATTCAATAATACAATCAACCCAAAAATGAGATGACAAATGGACCCGATGAAAATTGATGGCTTGTTGAATAAAAAACAGTTCCCCCGGTCCAGTCGATACGAAATGGACTGGATGCTGGAAAACCAGATGGGACCCAACGCCGTATGGCTGGTGGAATGGCTGTGTGAGGCCCTGCCCCTGAAGCCTGCCATGCGGGTCCTGGATCTGGGGTGCGGCCGGGCCATGACCAGTATTTTTATGGCAAAGGAATTTGGCGTACAGGTGTGGGCCACGGACCTGTGGATCACACCGGATCACAACTGGCAGCGGGCCGTCCGGGCCGGGGTCGCTGACAAGGTGTTTCCGCTGCGCTCGGAAGCCCATGCACTGCCTTTTCCGGAAGGGTTTTTCGATGCAGTGGTGTCCATTGATGCCTATCAGTATTTTGGAACCGATGTGCTGTACCTGGGGTACCTGAGCCGGTTTCTTAAGCCCGGCGGGATGCTGGGGGTGGTGATGCCGGCGTTGATGCAGAAAATGGGGGATGTCATCCCGGACCATCTGACCCGGCCCCAGGCCAACGGCAAGGTGTTCTGGGAGGATGGATGCCGCAGCTTCAAAACGGCTGACTGGTGGCAGGAGCTGTGGGCCGGGGACACCAGCGTCACGGATGTCAAAATGGAGATTCTGCCCGACGGCTGGCGGCTTTGGCGGGATTTTGAAACCGCCCTTGAGATGGCCGGTAAAAGCATTTTCCCTTCTGATGCCCAGGCCCTGGATATGGATCAGGGACGGTATATCGGATTTGTCCGGGGGATGGCCCGGCGGACCCGGACCGAATCCATGAACCTGTATGACCCGGCCATCGGTGCCCGGGTGGGAGTGGATCAGTAGCCGGCCCGGAATCTGGACGAGGAGGCAAAATAAATGAAACAGATTGTTGACAATATCTGGCATGTGGGCGACAGCGGCTGTGCGGTCTATCTGGTGGACACCCAAAGCGATGCCGGGCTGGTGCTGATCGATGCCGGCATGGACCTGGAGATGATCAAGGGGATTGATACAGACGGCCTGGGGTTTGAAGATATCCGGCACTGTATCCTGACCCACTGCCACATCGATCATACCGCTGTGTGTGCCCGGTTGTCGCAGGAACTGCCGGAAATGCATTTCTATGCCCATGCACTGGATGCAGCCCCCATTGAAGAGCCCGGCCATGACGGACGGACCGCCGCCGGCTGGTACGGCATCGCCTACGAACCGGTCTTTCTGTATAAAAAATTTGATGCTGACACGGTGCTGACTCTCGGAAACATGGACTTTCACTGCCTGCAGATCCCCGGACATACGCCGGGATCCATTGCTGTTGTGGTGGAAACCGGCGGCAAAAAGGTGCTGTTCGGTCAGGACCTGCACGGTCCTTTCAGTGAAAATTTTCTGTCGGACCTGGCTGATTACCGCAAATCCATGGACAGACTGCTGGCGCTGGATGCGGATGTCCTGTGTGAAGGGCATTTCGGCATTTTTGAGCCAAAGGAGCAGGTGCGGCAGTTTATTGAGGAACATCGTAAGAGGAATCGTCTGTGAAAATTGTAGATTCCTCAGGCTGGCCGTGATCTTTTCATTGGATAAGCATTTTAAACTGATGCAGGACAGCCTGAATTTCAAACTGTATTGAATCACCATATCACCGGGACCGGTCCCGGTGATATCAGGAATATTTTAACCGGCAGGGCCGCTATCCCGTCCGGCTGGCCAGAACCTGCAGCTGTGCGGTGAGCAGCCCTTTGAACCGGTCAAGGGTGATGGGATATGCCTGCATGGGAATGCCCATCCAGTCGCAGTATTCAAGAAACTCTTCGGGATGCTCGGCCATGTACTGATCCAGGTAGCCGATCCCGTCCAGCACAATGGCACCGCCGGTATGGCGCGGGAAATTTTCGTTGGCGATCCCTTTGTCCCATCCCTTGAACACCTGGGTCCGGTATTTGATCCACCCGGGTGTCATGAACCAGACCAGCTCACCGCCGGCCATCTCCTGTCTGATCTGTTCCATTTCCTGTTCGCTGGCCAGCATGTTCATGCAGTGGGTCGCTTCCACCCGGGTGACATCCAGCCCCTGTTCGGAAACGATGGTCTGCATCAGGCGAGTGGGATTGTCTGCATTGACATAGCAGTATTTGCCGCCGTAAACGACAATGACCTTGTCGGCCTTGTCTTTTGCCTTTTTGATGAACCGGATCAGCTGCCGTTCCAGTTCCTGGATGTCCTGGTGAAGGCCGGGGGTGGTGTAAAACAGGTGGGGGGTGTCCAGAAATCCCTGGTCCCTGAGACAGGTGAGTTCCGGGCGCATGGTGCCGCAGGCCACAATGGCGGTATTTTCAAAAGACAATGTTTCCATTTCATCTTTCCTTTCCTGATTGACTGGCATATAAAATCAGTGATGTCATCTGTTTCCTCCTGTTGGTATCAGTATGTTCCTTATCCGGTCAGCCGGTCTGGTTTCAATAAAAGCAACTTTCATGCCATAAAAAATATAATGGGAGTTGACACCGATGCGGTGACGGCCCTTATTTTGATGATGGACAGGATATACCAGGGCCGGCATACACGATCTGCATGGTCAATCCCCGGGGATCAGTCTCGGGAACTGTCGGTAAAAAAATGAAATGATCCCTGAACGAAGCGCTGACCGCCCCGCACAGGGCATCGAGGATATCATCCACCCCGGCCTGTCTGCGCAGAAACCGGTTTTTTGCCCGGCTGATGACGGCCTCGCATGATGGCGTATATCTGGATAAAATATGCTGCCGCTCCTGCTTGCCGGCCGCTGTCTTTTTGGAAAATTTTAGGGGAACAAAGCGGTTGAGGGCCAGAAATCCCAGTTCCGGATGAAACTCATGAATATCCAGCTGCCTGCCGTCAGCTTCCATAAAACGGTCCAGTTCCCTGATTTTTGTCATAATGAAATAGGTCTGTCTGGATAACCGGCGGCCGGTAACGGTGAAATTGATATCACTGGCCGACAGGTAGTCATCTGCCTGCAGGCTCTGCCGGCAGGGAGAAGGGAATATACTGGAAGCCCTTTTTTTCAGCAGTTTGCGTGCGGCTCTGTCGCACTGCCGCTCATGGAAACCGGATTCCTTCAGGCCGATGGGCATGTCGATCAGGGCGGTATCGGTGCTGTTCACCAGACCGGTAAGTGCATCAATGGTTTCAAGAATGCCGCATCCGCAGGACTGGCCATCATCCAGCCAGACATAAAACCAGCCGCCTTTGCATCCGTCAATGCCGATATATTTCAATTTCCGGCAACTCTTTTCTATTGCGGCGGAAACTGTGCGAGTATGGCTTCCACCAGCTGCCTGACCATTTCCGAAGACTTTTGAGGGGTGGGGTGAGAGGAAATTTCTTCTGTTCCCATGCCCCGCCACAAAAGAGTGTCAGAACCGGCATCATACACATCAATGGCCAGCATGCCGACATCATATTCATACACTTTCGGTGCTGACATGATGTTAAATCCGCCATAGCGGTAATATGGGCCGTAGCCGAAACCAAAACCCGTGGTATAGGGTTCTGAATGGATCCTGGTCTTTATGGAATATTCGTAATCCACCAGAAAATCAGGATTGCTTTTCCGGGTATACCCCTTTTCCTTCAATACCCTGTCTATGTTCTCGCGAAAGCGTTTATGCAGCAGGGGATTGTTTTCCCTGATATCATCACTGTTTTTTTCCTCCTGAGCTTTCCAGGCATAGGTCTGCAGTTTTGAAAACCGGGTTTCCATTTCGTAATCCTGGCTTACCTGAATTCCGGAGCATCCTGCCGCCATCAGAAGCAACAGCAGCATCATCAAAACCGTTGTCGGTTGTATCTTCATATCGTCTCCTATAATGTAAGGATGATTTCTTATCGCCTTCTCTGTCACTCGGCAGAAGGTTTAATACGAAAAATCCGTCCGCTGTCTGTGGATACATAAAGCCATCCTTCCGGACTTTCAATCACATCACGAATCCTTTCATCCAGATCGAGCAGAAGGCGTTCTTCTTTCACAGGCCGGTCATTGCTGTCCAAAACCACCCTGTTGAGGTGGGTCATGGCCAGGGCACCGGAAAAAAAATTGCCCTGCCACAGGGGAAACGCCTTTCCTGAATAGACAAGCAGACTGGACGGGGCAATGGAGGGTGTGAACACCTTTGCCGGGTCAGCCATGCCGGGTTTGCTGGTGGCTTCCCCCACAGGCAGCGGTGCCCAGTACTCTTTGCCGTGGGATACCACAGGCCAGCCGTAATTCTCTCCAGGCTGTATAAGATTGATTTCATCTCCCCCCCGGGGTCCGTGTTCATTTGACCACAACCTGTCTTCAGTGCTGACCCAGAACAGCCCCTGGGGATTGCGATGCCCGTAACTCCAGATCTCAGGCAGGCCGTTTTCCTCGACAAAAGGGTTGTCCTCCGGGGGTGACCCATCCAGATTGACCCGCAAAATAGCACCGGCATGGGTGGATCTGTCCTGCCCATTGGGCCTGACACCCCGGTCCCCCACCGAAAAAAACAGATGACCTGAGCCGTCAAAGGCGATGCGGCTGCCGAAATGGCGGCTGGTCCCTGTTACGGATTTGGTCACCAGAAGATCCTGCCAGTCTGTTAATTTTTCTTCCTGCAGACGGGCCCGGGCAAGGGTGGTGGCACCCTGTCCCTGGATTTTTTTTGCTGTAGGTGAAATATACCCAGTCGCCCGGGCCATGGTCTTTTTCAACGGCTGCATCAAGCATGCCGCCCTGATCTTTGTTCCAGACATCAGGACTTCCCTGCAACCGTTGTATCAAGCCGGTGTCAAGGTCCATCACATTTATGTTTCCCTGCCGTTCTGTAAAAAGAAGCCGTTCAGCTGAAAGAAAGGCAAGTCCCCAGATGACCCCTTGTCCGCTGACAATCTCGTCCACCTGGAAAACCATGCCCTCAGAGTCTCCGGTCAAAATGGTTTTTGCCGGTCCAGAGGAGGGAAATCCCAGGAAAAATACAGTCAGCAGTATGAATACGTAACGCATCATCTTCATTCTTCCTTTTTTTTATAATTATCGCATACTGACAACGATTTCGCAATGCAAAGTCCATGATTTATGATACTGTGTAAAAGAAAATTTCCTGATGCCGGGCAGAAATGTGGTGCTGAAAAATTTTTGGATACTTGCAAGAAATTAGCCTGGACTTAATTTGTATTTAAAGGGTAAAAGAAACGGCGGCCTTCAGTAAAAAAACAGTCAGCTGCCGGATGGTAACAACGGCTATATGCCTCATAAGGAGTTTTTCATGACCCAGTTGCAGAAAATAGCAGCGCCAGATGCCAAGCATGCAGTGGATCAGGGAATGGCCCTGCTGGTGTGCATTTATGATGATGACAAGTTCAGGGATACCGCCCACCTGGAAGGGGCAATCCCCATGAGCGAGTTCCTGAAATTGAAGCCGGACCTGGCATTGGACACCCGTATAATCTTCTACTGAGGGTGACCTGGCGACAGTTCTGCGGCAAGGCTTGCCGCACAATATATGGACGAGGGTTATACCCGGATTCAGGTGCTGGAGAAGGGTATTGCCGGCTGGAAAGAAGCCGGGTTCACCATCCTGTAATCTGACCATAAATGGACTGCCGGATCTGCAGGTCATGGTATCACTCCCATGCGCCAGCAGGGCCATGGTCTGTAAACACATCCTGTTCCGCTGCCTGATACCCCCCCTGATGGTACGGTGTGACCGACCTGAGATCGCGATCTGACAGTCCGGTCATACCACATCATCAGGGGGCTATGTCCATATGGTGACATTGCATCTTCATGCCATTCCCCTGCAGGGATCTGATTTTCGGCCTGAATTTCCGGAAAAAAGACGCTAATAGACCACGCCCGGGCCTAAAGATTTCCCGGTGGCAGCGGTACCGCAGATGGCTGGGTGAGGTACCCCTGCTGGAAACGCTGCCCCCGGAACACTGGCTGATCCATGCCAGACCCCTCACCGGCATCCACAGCCTTTGACTTATTGACCGGCGTTCGATATAAGAACCCTCAGGCAACAGAATCCCGGATGGATTTGCCAGAAATTTTCCGGGATCTGTTTGCAGACAGGAAAAATTTTTCAGGAGACAGACAACATGAAGGAAATTGACCGTTTTCATGCGGCTGTGAATGATACCCCGGCCACGGCTTTACACATTCACAGGGCCGGCCGGAAAACAATTGGATACCTGTGCTCCTATGCCCCTGAAGAGATCATTTATGCTGCAGGATTTCATCCCATGCGGCTGTTTTCCTCCAGACACGAGATCATTCTGGCGGAAAACCATCTCCAGTCCTATTGCTGTTCTCTTGTGCGGGGGATTCTGGAAGACAGCCTGGCAGGCCGGCTGGATTTTCTGGAGGGCACGGTTTTTCCCCATACCTGTGATTCCATGCAGCGTTTAAGTGATATCTGGCGCATGAATGGAAAATACCGGTTTTTTGCCGACCTGGTCCTGCCGGCCAAACTCAATACAAAAAGTGCAGCCATCTATATGGAAAAAGTGCTGACCCGCTTTAAAGAAGATCTGGAGACAGCTTCCGGAAAAAAAATTACCGACACTGATCTGTCCGAGGCAATCGCGGTGTGCAACCGGATCCGCAGACATCTGTTCTTTATCTATGAATGGCATTCTCAGCATCCCGGCGTCATCCGGGGGGCTGACCTGTATGCCCTGGTAAAAGGCGCCATGATCATGGACAAAAAAGAGGCCGCCGACCTTCTGGCCGGTGTGGCGGGCCGGCTGGAACAATCAGCACCCCCGGCCGGTAGAGCCAAACGGCTGATTCTTTCCGGTTCCGTCTGTGACACCCCGGATATTTTTGACGCTGTTGAGAAAGCCGGCGGTGCCATTGTGGGAGACGATCTTTGCACAGGCCGCCGCTGGTTTGACAGCCTTGTGCCGGAAGATGCCCCCCCTTTGTCCGCCATTGCCCAACGGTTCAGGAACCGGATGACCTGCCCGGCAAAACATGCAGGGCTTACTGCCCGGGCTGACACCCTTGTTTCCCTTGTCCGGAAACACCAGGCAGACGGTGTGGTTTTCCTTATGCTCAAATTCTGCGATCCCCATGCCTTTGATTACCCGTATCTCAAACAGGTGCTTGATGAACAGGGGATCAAAAGTATGGCCTTTGAAATGGATGACCAGCAGAGCAGCCAGGGCCAGTTCTCAACCCGGATGGAAACATTTATTCACATGCTGTAATAAAGGATTTTTCTATGTCTGAAAAGCCTGTTGATAAAACAAAAATCAGATCTGCCAAAAAAATGCGGGATCTTATGACCACCTATTATCTGGATGCCCTGAGCGCCGGACAGAACAATAAACAGGTGGCCTGGATCACCTCGGGCGGTCCTGTGGAACCGCTGGTGGCCATGGATATCATCCCGGTTTACCCGGAAAACCACGGGGCCATGATCGGTTCTGCCAAAATGGGAGAAGACCTGTGTGCCAAAGCAGAGGACATGGGCTACAGTTCTGATCTGTGCTCCTATGCCAGGACAGATATCGCCTGCGCCGTGGTGAAGGGCGGACCCATCGGCGGACTGCCTAAACCTGACATGCTTATCTGCTGCAACAATATCTGCGGTACGGTGTTGAAATGGTATGAAGTCCAGGCGCGGTTTTACAATGTGCCTTTGTTTATCCTGGATACCCCGGTCTGCCATACCGGGTATGCGCCGGAAATTGCAGAATATGTCAGAACCCAGGTGGATGAATATATTGTTTTCCTTGAAAACATGACCAAAAGAAAACTGGACCATGACAAAATGACCCAGGTGGGAAAACTGTCCTTTGAAGCCCAGCATCTGTGGCAGAAGGTCCTCAACACAACGGCCCACAAACCCTCGCCCATGTCTGCATTTGATGCTTTTTTCTTTCTTGCCCTCATTGTGACCCTGCGGGGCACGCCTGCAGTGGTTGATTTTTACAAAGAACTGATCGCAGAAATGGAACAGCGGATCACGGAGGGCATCAGTGTTGTCCCCAATGAAAAATACAGACTTTTATGGGATAACCTGCCGGTCTGGTACCGGCTCAAGTGGCTGTCTGCCAGTTTTTCTGCGCACAATGCCTGTCTTGTGGCAGATACCTATACCTCTGCCTGGTGCGGCGCCATCAAATATATTGATGAGAATAATTTTCTGGATTCCCTTGCCCAGGCCTATACGCGGATTTATCTCAACATCGGTGTGGATCAGATGGCCGAAGAGATGCTGGACATGATCCGTTTTTATGATGTGGACGGATTGGTCATGCACTCCAACCGGTCCTGCAAGCCCTATTCCTTTGGTCAGATGGACATCATGAACATCGTCAGAAAACAAACCGGTATTCCGGTTCTCATGATTGAAGCGGATATGGTGGATCCCAGAAGCTTTTCACAGTCCCAGGTGGAGACAAGGATTGATGCGTTCATGGAAATCATCAAACAAAGGGAGAAATAAAAGGCCGTATGATTTATGCAGGCATTGATATCGGTTCCATTACTGCCAAGGCAGCGCTGATAAAAGATGACCATCTTCTGGACACTATTGTTCTCCCCACGGGGTACCATCACCTGAACGCAGGTATCCGGGTGTTTGACACCCTGCTGCAGCAAACCGGCCTGGACCGCAGGGATATCAGCGCTGTGGTATCAACAGGTTATGGCCGTGCCAGTATCGATTTTGCCGACAAAGCCATGACCGAGATCCTCTGTCACGGGGCCGGGGCCCATTTTCTGCATCCCGGTATAAGGGGCATTATTGATGTGGGGGGCCAGGACAGCAAGGCTGTTCTGCTGGACGACCAGGGCCGGGTGGAAAATTTTGCCATGAATGACAAATGTGCGGCAGGCACGGGAAGATTTCTGGAAGTCATGGCCCGTGCCCTTGAAGTGGAATTAGACCAGATGGGGGAAGTGGGCCGGCAGGCAGACAACCCGTCAAAAATCAGCAGCATCTGTACTGTTTTTGCCGAATCAGAGGTTATTTCCATGATTGCCCGGCAGGAAAAAAGAGAAAATATTATCGCCGGGATCCATGATGCGGCCGCTGCCCGGGTGGCCATCCTGGCTGCCAAAATCAGGATCAGGGGCCCCGTCATGATGACCGGCGGGGTGGCAAAAAATTCCGGCATGGCAGCGGCCCTTGAAAAGCGGTTGAAAATGTCCCTCATCATTGGATCCCTGTCCCAGGAAACCGGCGCCATAGGGGCTGCTGTACTGGCATCCGATTTATGACAATGACCGGAAACCAACGTCTGTGATGGTGCAGGTCAAAAAACTCTGTGCCCCAAAATGCTGATACGGGCATGGCAGCGGTTCTCCGGAACCGGATTGCACACACCCGCATCAGTTGTCAGGTTTTTGCCCCGTAAGCTTTTAGCCTGTTAGCCGGACAAAGCCTCCAGGGCTTTCAGGGTATGCTCCGGCTCAACCCTGTCAGTATGATCCGCACTGACAATGGCATATTGAATGATGCCCTTCTGGTCTATGATATAACGGGCTACCAGGGGCAGTCTCCAGGGATCCCAGCTGTTGTATTCTTCCAGATCAATACCCAGCTGCAGGTAGACCTGCTTGAGTTCCTCGGTAAACGTATAGACGAGGCCGAATTTTTCACCTATGCTGTTTCCGGGATCGCTCAAAATCTCCATGGTAAGCCCTTTTTCTTCTTTAAAGGCTCGGGAATGCTCCTTTGTCTGGGGAGAAATCATCAAAAGGGTGGCACCCAGTGAGGTGAATTTTGCATGGGCCTCCTGCAGAGCTTCCAGCTCCAGGTTGCAGAACGGTCACCACCGCCCTCTGTAAAATCCCAGGACCACCGGGCCCGATGAAAGGGTATTGTGGAGATTAACGTAATTTCCACGGGTATCTTCCAGTATGAAATCCGGTGCTTTATCACCTTTGGTCAGCACCTTGTCCATAATTTCTGAATCCTGCAGCTCCTTTATGGCGCCTGCCATGACTTCCTGGGCTTCCTCCGGCGCTGAAGACTGGAATTCCGCTTTTTTTTCTTTGATTTTTTGGGTTAAATTCATGAATTAACTCCTTGCGGATCTGCATCCTGTTCTGAAGATTTGCGTTATTCACATTTTGTTTCGGTAAACAGCCAGTTATCCCGGGCCCGGTGACAGTTGATGCAGCCTTTTACTTTTCCCGCCTTCATAACCTTGCCGTCCGGGCCGTATTTTGCCCAGAACCAGTCGCCGGCATCCGGGTTATATCCCTTTTTTTTATACATCGGGGTAACCGCCATCAGCTTTTCTTTGTCTTTGCCATAGTTTTCTTTGACAATTATGGCCCCCTCCGGCATGGCTTTTTTTTCTTTGAGCGCTTTGCGGGCAGTGTCATTGATATACAGTTTTAAATAGGCGCCATGCGGGCTCTGGCCTTCATATATCCCTTCCTTGCCAGGCCACATGTCCCATTGGGTATAGGGATCTGTTTCAGAGATATAGGTCCAGAAAGGCCCGGCCTCAGGTTCGGGCATATGTGATCCTGCCCAAACCACTGCTGCAGTTAAAGTGGTGAGTACAAAAAAAATCATAATACTTGTTTTGATTTTCATGGGTTTTTCTCCTTTTAACATTTACGGTGTAAAAGTTTCCCCGTCCTATCAAATACGTCCCGGGGATGCTGTATCTTCAGTCAACACATCTTATTTTACCGTATACTGGTGAGCGGAGGCATCATTTCAGCGCTGTCCTGTCACCAGAGGGAACCGAAAGTTCCTACAAGGTCTCCAGATAGTCGATAATCGCGTTCTGCTGCGCTTTGGTCAGCTTGTCCTTGAACACGGGCATATTCTCATAAGGGTCAATAAGCTGGCGCCGCACGTTTTCTCCGGTTACCGGCCGGCCGCTTTCAGGAAGTTTTTCCCGGTTGAAAAGGCCTTTCAATCCCGGTCCTACCTTTGTCTCCCGGCTGTCTGTAAAATGGCACTGGGTGCAGCCCTTTTTTTGAAAAAGGTCGGCGCCTGCTGTTGCATGTGGTTCACCCGTCACCCAGGCGCGAATCCCGGCCAGTACAATAATGGCGGCAGCAATGAAGCACAGGGTAGCACTTGTGGCATATTTGAGTTGGATTTTGCGCATGGCGTATTTCTCCTGTTCTTAAAAAGCATTCAATCCAGGAATGAAAAAATTTCCACCCGGATCTGCCGGGGTGAGACGGCCAGTTCATTCAGGGCGGACATCACTGCAGCGATCAAAGGCGGCGGTCCGCACACATAAAAGGTCTTGCCGGAAAGGTCCTCGCCGCAGTGACGGATGATTTTTTCTCTGTCAATGTATCCGCTTTCCCCGTCCCAGTTCTCATTTGGGTCTGACAGCACGTCCACAACCTTCAGATCAGGATGTCCGCCGGCTTCGATCTCCTTGATCTCCTGGTGGAACACAGCCTGATCAGTATCGGGGTTACCGTACAGCAGCACCACGGAATGGTCGGCCTGTACATCCCGCATATGCCGGAGCATGCTCATCAACGGGGTGATGCCGATCCCGCCGGCCAGAAACACCAGATCCTTTTCTTCCGGGTGCAGGGTATAGGAAAACCGTCCGAACGGTGCGTGCACGGCAGCCTTGTCCCCGGGCCGGGTCTCCTTGATGGTGGCAGTAAAGTCACCAAGTGCTTTGATGGTTGAGGTGACGAAATTTTTTTCCGCCGGACTTGAGGAGATGGTCCAGTGGTGTTCTTCCACCGGCAGATCCCGTCCCCGGAAAAACGTGATAAATTGGAACTGACCGGGCAGATATTGGAAAACCTTTTTTTCCTCCGGCGGTTCCAGCTTCACTGTCCATACATCATCAGTTTCCTGCTGCACATCATTTACTTCCCAGAGGTTCTGCCTCAGCTGCCGGGGCCGGATAATGCGGTGCCAGACAAATACCAGCACGGCAGTGACAAAGAAAACAATCCACAAACCCTGCATAAAAGGATGCCGAAGATCATGGCCCACAGTGATGGAATGGACAAATGCACAAACGATAATCACCGGGCCGAGAATATCATGCAGGCACCGCCATTTTTCAAACTTCAGATGCAGGTTTCGCTGATACCAGCTTACACCGACATTGACCAGAACAAGCAGCAGTGTGATCTTACCCAGCCAGATATACCAGGGCAGGTCCAGGGAAATCAGCAACCCCAGATTTCCGGAACCTGCGGCGAGCAGCACCGGATGCAGAAGCAGCAGCACGGCTGCAGCCATGGCCATGTATTTGTGGAACCGCAGCACAATATCCAGGCCGAAAGGGTGTGTGATCCATTTGAGCCGGGCTGCCAGAATGCCCTGGAGCACAATGATCATAACTGCTGCCAGCGCGGCATTCCGTCCCAGTTCAGAAACAAAGCCGTGGGTTTCAGCGCCAAAGGCGGTTACCAGGACGGCCGGAAGAATGACAATAAGGGGGTATAACACTATACGCGATAATGGGGTGAACATCATGCCTCCTTGGCTCGGGTGCATATACGCGGCCCGCCCGTTTTTTTTTGTCCCCGGGCTCAGGTTTTTGTAATTTTTTGTCCCTGAATTTACGTGTTATAAAAAATACAGCAATCCAACCCGACTTTTCCATAGGGCAAAACATGTAAATTGAAAAATATTGTTCTGTAGATCAAAAATATCGGGTGGTTCGACCGGTTCAAAGGAATATGCAAAAACAAAGATGAGATCTGGCTTTTGGCTGCCGGGAAAATGAAAGAACAGATTTTTTACAAGTGCAGAAAAGAAAACCGGAGCCTGAAAAAACAGGCTCCGGTTCATGGAACAGACATGGTATTATTGTTTTTTGCCGAACACCTCTGCCGGTCTGGTGGTATCTCCTGTGGCATTGGGAAAATCCGGGGCTTTGTAAGCTTTTTGGTTGTGCTCGATGAGTTCTCGGCCTTCTTTCATGAACAGGTTGTAGCGTTTTTTGCATTCATAAAATCCGTGCCACCAGGCATAATCCGGCGCCATCATTGCCGCGCCCATCCTGGCCCGGCGGCCTTCATGGTGCCAGAGTTCATAATATTCCACTTCCAGGGCTTCATCAAAGAACCGGGTCTTGTCCAGAAGGCCTTTCTCATACAGCTCATCCAGCAGCGTTTTGGCCGGTGTAAAGTATACGGAATTATACTCCTCAATCGCCTGGTCCAGTTTTATATAATGATCGTTCACCCATTTGTCCCCGTGGCACTGGGTGCAGACCTCTTTCATTTTATTTCTTTCCACTTCCCAGTTTGTCTTGGCCGGGAATGCGGCAAAATTTTCGGGCCTGACCGTGAGCGGGGCCTGCAGTTCCCAGGAAAGGCGTTCGGTCACATCATGGGAGGTTTTAACTGTGCCGGAACCCGACATGTGACAGGTTGCGCAGGTGGGGCCTCTGAAATCAACACCAGCCGACCAGGTGCCCGGGGCTGAAGTCCAGTTGTATTCATCTCCGAAGGCCTTATAAATGTCCCCGTGTTTGGATTCCATGTAGATTTCAATCTGGGGATGGTCCGGCCCCAGATGACACTGGCCGCAGGCTTCCGGCTTTCTGGCTTCCATAAGGGAGAACCTGTGACGGGTATGGCAGCTGGTGCAGCTGCCCAGGCTGCCGTCCAGATTCACGCGGCCTACACCGACATTGGGCCAGGTGTCTGAACTCAGCTCGCCATCTTCTGTTTTCAGAACCGTTCCGTGGCAGTAAAAACAGCCTGTGGTGCGCTCCACATCACTGTTCATGCCGTCATTGAGCCAGGGATCAATCTTCCAGATAATTTCAATGGTATTGGCATGCTTGCTTTTTGCATACTGTTTGGCTTCATCCGGATGGCACCGGGAACAGTCTTTGGGGGTTACCACCCCGGCAACCGGCACCTTGTATTCCGGCCGCCCGTATTTTGAATCTGATTGTTCATACTGTTTGTAATGGGACTGGCTGACATCCGGATCAAATTCTTCGGCAAGGTGGCAGTCAATGCAGGTGATGTTGGCATTGGCATGCCGGCTGTTGGCCCAGTCCGCAAATATGCCGGGATGTTCCTGCTTATGGCACTGGATACATGCGATCCCTGCTTCGGAAATGCTGCGTTCAATCCGGAATTCCTTTTCCTTGATCATGGAATCCTGGGACTGGCAAAATCCCGCAGAGACCACAACCAGGCTTAAAAAAACCGACAGCCCTGATACCTGCATCAATCGTTTCATTTTATGCCTCCCTTCTTGGTATATTTGGTATTAATATCTTTGAAACTGGCTGTAATTATATATCGGTGTTGGGTTGTGAACCAGGTCCCGATGGCAGTCCACGCATTTTTTTTCCCTGCCGGGCAGCGCATGTATAACACTGCGGTGGGCCAGCATGGCCCCCCGCTTGTCCGGTATATGCAAAAGGTTCCGGTGGCACTTCATACACTGATAATTTTTAAATGATTCATACGCCGCCTCCCGCTGTTCTGCATGGTCGTATTCATCCATGGTGAAATGCGCAATAACATCTTTGACGCCATGCAGGGTTTTCATATAAAAAAAGTTGACCGTATCATGCGGTGCCGGGAGATGGCAGTCCATGCAGTCCGCCACAAATCCCTGGGCATTGTTGACGTGGGTGGAGGTTTTCCAGGTGTTGAAGGCAAACTGGATTTCATGACAGGAGGCACAGAATTCAGGCGTAGACGTCCGGACCATGGTGTAGTAGGTCATGCTGAAGACGGGAAATCCCAGAAAAATACCGAGAATAACAAACAAAATGGATTTTGACGAACGTCTCATATAACTGAATCCTCATTGCTATGGAAAGTTAATAAACGCCGTGATAGATAAGCAGTGTGAATTTATCTGCTTGAAAACAAAAGAGTCTTTGAAAAGAGCAACTTATAATATCATTAATTATAAAGAAAACTGTCATGGTGTCAAGGGTCTGATCTTATTTACATCCATTGCCGGTGAAAAGGGTAATGAAGATCCCCCTGCCTGTTCCGGCATGTTCACTGTCTGCTGCTGTAATTTTTCTTTTTGTTGCGGGTGTGGAAATATAAGACAGGAATAAGTACAAGTGTCAGCAGTGTGGAGATAAGCACGCCGCTTGCCAGGGTCAGGCCCAGAGGTTTTAATGAGGGTTCGAACACCAGCACTCCGCTGCCGAACATCACGGTGGCAGCTGTCAGCAGAATTGGCCGGGTGCGCTGGATGCCCGCCTGAAGCACCGCCTCTTTCAACTGCATTCCCTCTTTTTCCCGCAGTTTTATGAAATCCACCAGCAGTATGGAATTGCGTGCGACAATACCTGCCAAAGCAATAATGCCAAGAACACCGGTGCCCACAATGTTAAGACCCATAAGCCAGTGGGCCGGTATCACACCGATAAATATCAGGGGAATCGGCAGCATGATTAAAAACGGCAGTGTATAGGAACTGAACCAGCCGGCCAGCAGCAGGTAGATAAGGAGCATAACCACGGCACCGGCAGTACCCAGATCCCGGTATACATCACGGGTCATTTCCCATTCACCAGACCAGTAAACCCGGGAATGGGCAGTATCCCCGGGCGGCGAAAGCCAGCGGACAGCACCCGGTTCACTGCCCGCTTCTGTGGTAAGTCTTTTGCTGACTGCCAGCTGGACGGTCAAAGGCTGTACAACGGACCGGTCCAGGTCTGCCACCACAGTGGTTAAAGGCAGCATATTCCGCCGGTACCGCACCTGGTTGCCTGGCTGCCGCCTGAAATCCACCACATCCTCAAGTGGCACAGGATGGCCATTTATACCGGGAACATAGATGGCTTTAAGGGCCTGGGCATTGTCACGCAGAGATCTGTCCAGCCGCAGAATTACCGGCACCGGTTCGCGGGAAGAGGGAACCGCCCAATTTGTGACGGTGCGGCCGTTTACTGCCAGAAGCAGTGTGCGCGTCACCTCCGCAGGAATCACCCCGCGGGCGGCAGCCCGCTGCGGGTCGACCCATAAATTAAGAAGATGCAAAGGATCGTCCGGAATCTGTTCCGTGGTCACCACCCCTGGCTGACTGGTCAGCAAGTGTTCAACCTTGTCTGCCATTTGCTGACGGGCACCGGCATCCGGGCCGTAGATTTCAGCAGTGATATCCCGGTCACTGGACGGCCCGGAAGGAATGCGGCCGATATGTCCTTTGGCATTGTAAGGAGCCAGCCAGTCGCTTAAATGATGCTGTACCTCCCGGCTGACCTCATAACTGAGCCGGTCACGCGCCTGCTTTGGTACCATTTCCACATGCACACTGGCGCGGTGGGGCGGTAGTTGTTCGGGACTCGGTATACCTGCGGGCGGATAGATGAACGGTGCTGCTGTTCCGGCATACACGGTCAGAGATTTCACTTCTGAAAGTTTGCGGAGTTCTCTGCTGACAGCGGAGGTCGCAGTAAGGGTTTCCGTCAGTGTGGCGCCGGCAGGCAGCTCCACCTCCACTACAAAAACCTGACGATTGAGCAGTGGTGTCAACCCGACCTGTACCCAGCGCAGGGCCACCAGAGAAAAACTCGCCACAAGCAATATCAGCAGACCCAGATACAAAATCCAGCGGAGGATTGCCCGGGTCATCAGCAGATCCATTGCCCACCGGTAGACACGATAA
>Ga0102943_1001059_pt1 | contig 17486 bp, 21 predicted proteins | sample SalPonC_black_MG_FD_78174 | JGI IMG/M metagenome (GOLD analysis project Ga0102943, IMG submission 78174) | Salt pond soil microbial communities from South San Francisco under conditions of wetland restoration - Salt Pond MetaG... | ecosystem: Environmental > Aquatic > Marine > Intertidal zone >...
CAGTTTTTCCGTTCACAGCAATTGTTGGACAAGAAGAAATGAAATTAGCTCTACAATTAAATATTATTGATCCAAAAATTGGTGGAGTGATGATCATGGGCGATCGAGGAACAGGAAAATCAACAACAATTCGTGCAATTGCTGATTTACTTCCAGAAATTGAAGTGGTAAAAGATGATCCATTTAATTCTCATAAATCTGATTTAGATTTAATGGGGAATGAAGTAAAAACAGCAGTTCAAAATAATGAATCTATTGAAACTGAATTTATTAAAATTCCAATGGTTGATTTACCACTAGGTGCAACAGAAGATCGAGTTTGTGGAACAATTGATATTGAAAAAGCTTTAACAGAAGGGGTGAAAGCATTTGAACCTGGGTTATTAGCAAAAGCAAATCGGGGACTTCTTTATGTAGATGAGGTGAATTTATTAGATGATCATTTAGTTGATATTTTATTGGATTCAGCAGCATCAGGTTGGAATACTGTTGAACGAGAAGGTATTTCAATTCGCCACCCAGCTCGTTTTGTTTTAGTAGGATCAGGAAATCCTGAAGAGGGAGAATTACGTCCTCAATTATTAGATCGCTTTGGTATGCATGCTGAAATTCGAACTGTAAAAGATCCTATTTTACGTGTAAAAGTAGTGGAAGAAAGAACATCATTTGATCAGTCACCAATGGTTTGGCTTGAAAACTATGAAGCTCAACAACAAGAATTACGTGATCGTATTGTTACAGCTCAAAAATTATTACCATCAGTTGAAATTGATTATGATTTACGACTAAAAATTTCGGAAGTTTGTAGTCGATTAGATGTGGATGGATTACGTGGTGATATTGTAACAAATCGTGCTGCAAAAGCTCATGCTGCGTACAATGGACGTGATAAAGTTACGTTAGAAGATATTTCAAGCATTATTACTTTATGTTTACGTCATCGTTTAAGAAAAGATCCATTAGAATCTATTGATTCAGGTGATAAAGTATCTAAAGTTTTTAACGAGATTTTTGAAATTGAAGAATAATTCGTTCATAGATTAAAATTTTTGAAACAAACTTAAACCATGTTAAAACCAATTGGGTTTTTTATAAGTATTTTATTAATTGTAATTATTTTTTTACGAGTACCACAAGAAAATGTAGGATTATCAAGCTTTGCAACAAAAAGTGACTTACTTGGTTCTCCTAGTTCGGCTGAACGATCTTTAAATATCTTAACTGGATTAGGAATTATAATTTATTTCAGTATCGCAATTCAATTAAATTTAGTATCTTAATTCGATTAGTTTCTATTTTTCAAATTGTAAAATAGGAAAATATTATAAGAAAAAAGAATAAAAAAATTAAATTGTTATTACTCTTTTAATGTAATAACAATTTAATTTTTTTACCAGAATCCTAATGAAATTGCTTTGTCAATCGGTAAACAAGCGCCAATTCCTAACCACACAGCTACAAAGAACCCAGCAACAAACGCTAAACTTGCGATTGGTCGACGGAATGGGTTTTGGAATTTATTAACATTCTCAATGAATGGTACTGTAATCAAACCTAATGGTACTGATGCCATAGCTACTACACCTAACAATTTATTAGGTAATACACGTAATAAATTAAATGTTGGGAAGAAATACCATTCTGGTAAAATTTCTAATGGTGTGTTAAATGGATCGGCTGGTTCACCTAATGGTGTCGGTGATAAAACCGATAAACCAACAACACATGCGAATATACCCAACATAGTAACGGGGAAGATATATAAAATATCATTTGGCCATGCAGGCTCACCGTAATAGTTATGACCCATTCCTTTAGCTAATTTTGCTCGTAATTTTGGATCAGTTAAATCTGGTTTTTTAATTACTGACATAATGAAATTTATTAATTTATATTTATTTTATTTGATTTCGTATTTCTTAATTGGTAAAATTTTTTTAGTGTTTAACTAAATAAAATTTATATAAAATTATAAAGGTCCTGAAATACCTTGTTTACGAATCATTAAGAAATGAGTTAACATTAAAACAGCTGCAGCTAATGGTAAAACAAATGTATGTGCACTATAAAAACGTGTTAAAGTACTTTGACCTACACTTTCTCCACCACGTAATAATAAAACAAGTGGTGGTCCAACGACTGGAACTGCTGCTGGTACACCTGTTACAATTTTACACGCCCAGAATCCAACTTGATCCCATGGTAAAGAATAACCTGTAACACCAAATGAAACCGTTACAACAGCTAACGTTACACCGGTAACCCACGTTAACTCACGAGGCTTTTTGAATCCACCAGTTAAGTATACTCGGAAAACATGTAAAACTAACATAAGTACCATCATACTCGCTGACCAACGATGAATTGATCGAATTAACCAGCCAAAATTAACACTTGTCATAATATATTCAACTGAAGCAAAAGCATCTACTACACTTGGACGGTAATAGAACGTCATTGCAAATCCAGTTGCAACTTGTATTAAAAAACATGTCAATACAAGTCCACCAAAACAATAAAAAATATTTACATGCGGTGGAACATATTTACTAGAGATATCATCCGCAATTGCTTGAACTTCTAGACGTTCTTCAAACCAATCATATATTTTACTCATAACGAAATTTTTTTCAAAAATTTTACACAGTTAAGCAAAACATTTTTTTAATTTCAGTTGAAATTTAAAGGCGAGAGTGGGATTCGAACCCACGGAACCCGCAAAGATTCATCTGATTTCAAATCAGACGCAATCGACCAACTCTGCCATCTCGCCAAAAGATTAGCTACAAAACTAATCTTAAAAATTAATTAACTTTCATACGTAGTTTTTCCACTAAATTTGATTGAAGCTGGTTCTGGATTTTTACCAATTGAAAAACTACGACTATTTGTAGAAGTACGTCCCGGATTTGATTTTTCTGGGAAGACACCATCTTTTGGATGTAAATATTGAACTTCGCCACTAGGGAAAATTCGATAAATTTTATAGTTATTAATTTTAAAAGTCCGTAATTGTGTTCCTAATGCTAAACATTGTTCTTTACGGGCTAAATATAATAAATTTTCTCCATTACGCATAATTGCTGCACCACCAATTGGCATCTCAAAGATTTGCTCTTTTGGACTTGTCCAAGTAATAGCATATTTTTCTTCAACTTCAGCTGAGCGTAGCCAGCCCCCAGTACTTCCACCAAAAGTAGGAAACGGTGTTTGTAAATTTAATGTCATTTGTAAAACTTTATAAATGTTTAACGTTCAATATATAATTTTAATAAAAAAAAAGTTTTTTTAACTATTATTATATATTATCAAAATTTCTAGCGGAGAATGGATTTGAACCATTGACCTTCGGGTTATGAGCCCAACGAGCTACCAGGCTGCTCTACTCCGCGAGTATTCAAGATATTTATATATTGTGAGAATACCTTTATTATTTTGATTATTTTACAATTTTCTCATTTATTAAGTATTATACATAACTATATAACATATATTAGATAAATATGTCAATTAATATAAAATAATAATAATCTAAAATTTTAGATTATTATTATTTTATATTTAATTAAAGTTAATTATTTTACAAAATTATTTTAATGATGCTTTACCACCTGCATCTTCGATTTGCTTTTTAGCATCTTCTGCAGCATCTTTGGCTAAATTTTCTTGAATTTGTTTTGGTGCTGATTCCACTAATTCTTTTGCTTCTTTTAAACCTAATCCTGTTAAACCACGAACAACTTTTAATACAGCAATTTTCTTATCAGCTGGAACTTCATCAAGCATTAAATTAAATTCTGTTTTTTCTTCAACATCTTCAGCAGCACCAGGTGCTGCAGCCATTACAACTCCACCTCCTGCAGCTGCCGAAGCATCTACACCAAATGTTTCTTCAATTTTACTAACTAATTCTGAAGCTTCTAATAATGTTAAAGTTTTTAAATCTTCAACGATTTGATCAATTTTTTCTGACATAATAAGTATTTGTTTATTATTAATTTATAAAGTTTTAAAGATTTAAGCAAAAATTTCTAAATCTAATTTAATCGATGATCCCATTGTTGTGCAAATAAATAAACTTTTAATATATTTACCTTTAACACCAGATGGTCTATTTTGCTCGATTGATTTATATAATGCTTTTAAATTTTCAATTAATTTAGTATTTTCAAAATCAGATTTTCCAAAGCTAACATGAACAATTCCAGTTTTATCCGCTTTGTACTCAAATTTACCTTTCTTAAATTCAATTAACGTTGATTCTAAATTAGTTGTAACTGTGCCAGATTTTGGAGATGGCATCAATCCTTTTGGACCTAAGACACGCCCAAGCTTAGCTAATTTTGGCATCAGATTTGGAGTTGTTATTAATAAATCAAAATTAATATTCCCTTGATTAATTTGTTCAATTAAATCATCATTTCCAACGATATCAGCTCCAGCAGATTTTGCTTCAGCAAAATTTTCTTCATCTGTTAACACAGCAATACTAACAGTTTTCCCAACTCCATTTGGTAATGTTACTGTAGTACGTAATTGCTGATCTGCATATTTAGGATCAATATTTAAATTTGCATGAAGTTCAACACTTTCAACAAATTTAGTTGTCGCTGTTGATTTTAAAACGTCTATAGCTTCTTCTAAATTTGAATAAATCGTATTTTTCGTTCTCTCGATATTTTCTTTATGACGGCGTGATAATTTTCGCATAATTTTCTCCATTTTAAATGTATTTACTTGTAACTTAATCTACAATGGAGATACCCATATTTCGAGCGGTTCCTTCCACAATTTTCATTGCACTACTAATTTTTGTAGTATTTAAATCGGGTAATTTTGTTGTTGCAATTTCTTCTAACTGTGCTTTGGTAATTGAACCAACACTTACTCGATTGGGTGTTTTTGAACCACTCTTAATTTTCGCTGCGTTAGCTAATAAAACTGAAGCAGGAGGTGTTTTTAGAACAAATGTATAACTTCTATCTTCATAAACTGAAATTTCTACAGGGATAATAAGCCCTGTTTTGTCATTGGTTCTCGCGTTATATTCTTTACAGAATCCTGCAATATTTACACCATGTTGGCCTAAAGCAGGTCCTACTGGTGGTGCAGGTGTTGCTTTACCTGCTGGTAAAGCAAGTTTAATTAATGCAGTAATTTTTTTAGCCATAAAAATTTCGTACTATAACTATAAGTGGATAAAAATATTTTTTAAATTTTATCTTAATTACTTTTAATATAAATGAAATAAATTTCGATTTACTAAAGATTCTAAGACTTATTTAAAATTTTTACAGAGTAAATTAATTACAAAATGTTTCTATATTTAAATTCTATTAATTAAAAAGAAAAAACCTCTTACAGAAGAGTAACGCGTCCTGAAGGACTTGAACCCTCGACATCTAATTTTGGAGACTAGCGTTCTACCAACTGAACTAAGGACGCGTATAAAGTATTATAATCTTATTAAAATGAAATTACAATATTTTAAATCTGAATTAATTTTTTGAATTTAACCATGAAACTACCAAAAACACTTAATGAACAAATCTTAATTCAAAAATACTTACCACACAATTTTTTAGCTGAAAAAATGATTCTCAATTGTTTATTAGTAAGTACAGAATCCGTTGAGATTACAATTCAAACACTTTCAATTGAAGCATTTTATTTTAAAAATCATCAAGAAATTTATAAAGCTATAGTTTTTATGTATAAAAAAAAATTACCAATCGATATTCTTACATTAATTACATTTTTACAAAATAATGGATTATTAAAAAAAGTTGGTGGTCTTAAAGTTTTAATTGAATTAATTAGTCAAGTTCCTAATTTAGTCTACTTGGAAGAATATATATCTTTAGTAAAGGAGAAATTTTTACGACGAACATTAATAAAATTAGGCTATGAAATTATAAATTCAGGTTATATTACGAATATTTCTTTAGAAAAAATAATAAATAATTTTGAAAACAAACTATTTAATCTAGTGACAGAAATGGAACCACAAAAATTATATAGTAGCGCGGAATTATTAAATTATGTTTTTATTGAACTAAAAGAAAAATCATTAAACCCAATATTACCAGGTTTATCCTCAGGATTTTATGATCTTGATTTATTAACACAAGGATTTCAAAGATCGGACTTAATTATAATTGCTGGGCGGCCTTCTATGGGTAAAACAGCTCTAGGTTTAAACATAGCATTGAATGTAATTAAAAAATCTAAACTCCCAGTTTTATTTTTTAGTTTAGAAATGTCCAAAGAACAAATTATCTATCGAGTATTATCTATAGAAGCGAATATCAACCAAGCCAGATTAAAAAGTGGAAAATTGTATCAAAATGATTGGATAAAATTAAATAAAATAATTAAAATTATGTCCAAATTACCATTTTTTATCGATGATACACCTAATCTATCTATTCAAGATATTCGATCTAAAATCAAAACAATTCTTTTTGAACAAAATCAGATTGGATTGATTATTATTGATTATCTCCAATTAATGCAAAATTCGATATCACGAACAGAAAATCGAGTTCAAGAATTATCTATAATTACTCGTGCATTAAAAAATTTAGCTAGACAATTTAATGTTCCTATTTTAACTTTATCACAATTAAGTCGAAATGTAGAAAATCGAATTGACAAAAAACCAATTTTGTCTGATTTAAGAGAAAGTGGTTCCATTGAACAAGATGCTGATTTAGTTTTAATGCTTTATAAGAATAAAGATTTAACATTACAGCAAGCTAGCAATGAAAACAATTATTATTTGACGGAACTCATTATTGCTAAACAAAGAAATGGTCCAATTGGAAGTATTCAATTAAGATTTGATCCAAAGAAAACGAAATTTTTTAATTTTGATCTTTAATAGTTAATGCCCAGAACCAGATTCGAACTGGTGACACGAGGATCTTCAATCCACTGCTCTACCAACTGAGCTATCCGGGCTTTACTTTTAAGTTTTGTTAAGTTTAATAAATAGTCTATCATACTAACCACTAAATAGCAAGAGAGGTTTTTTCATTTAATCAAAATTACATATTGATTTTAAAATTAATATTTAGTATTATAGTATTGGATATAGGATTTAATATAATTTTTAATCTATTCATTATGTCAGGATTGTAAAATAGCAGCATAAATAGACTTTTGTTATTAGTATTAAACCTATATCCATATCTCTCTTGAAATGATTGTCAGAAATATTAATAATACTTGTTTAATTTATAAAGAAAAGTAATTTTCAAAAAAATTTAACATTTATTTATTTGAGAATTCTTTTTTATTAAATCTGATATCTCAATAATATTTTGTTTAACTCCATTTTAAAATTGATTAAAAATGAATTTTTTTTATTTTCTTTATAAATTGAATTTTAATTCAAGATTCATAAATATTAAATTAAAGTATTAAAAATATTAATTATATTTTTTTTGCAAAAGCTGATACAATAATTAGTGTAGTCAATCTTACTATTTTTAACTTTATTATTTAATATAACAGGAAATTGAAAATGACACCTTTATTAGGAAATTCTATCACTAGTTCATTTGCAGTTGCTTATGCTGTATCACCTTCATTAGCAAACTTTTTTGCTAGTTTAGTTGCGGGTGCTGTTGTTTTAGTTGCTATTGGTGGTGCTTTAGCTCTTATTAGTAACAGTGATCGCGTTCAACGCGATTAGATATTTAAGAAATTTTATTTTTGAATAATTAAAAATTATTTCAATTACTTAAGCTATTGAATCGAATTGTAATTTCTCAACTCGACAATAAACTAAAAACTTGGATATTTAAAATTTTTAACAATAATTAAATATATAATTTTAGTTCCTGGTGTTTCTGCTTAATTTAATATAAAATGTAAGAATATTAAATTAAAATTGAATACCTTATGATAAATTTTAGCTTTGGCCCCAATATTTTTTTAGGTATTATTGTAAGTTTTGGAGTACTTCTTTTATATTTTCTCCGAAATGTTAAACCAGAAGTTGCAAGAGATGAGGATATCTTTTTTGCAACTATTGGTTTACTTTATAGCTGTATTTTAATGGTTCATGGCTGGAGATTAGATCCAATTTTATTATTTAGTCAAGTATTAATTATTATTACGGTTTTAGTTGCTGGGTGGGAAAATATTCGATTAAGAGGTTTAATCGCAAGTATGGCAAAACTAAAAAAAAGGAAAAAAGATAATATTCCTTAACTCTAATCTTGGTTTCAAGTTCGTAAATAACTTTTTTAAATTATGCTTAAAAAATATTCACAACTTTTTTCTATCCTATTCTTTGGTATTTTCAGTATCTCAGTAATGAGTGCATCAGCAATCGATTTAGATGAAGCAACAAGAACAGTTGCAAAAGATGGCTCGGGTAAAACAATTGTTTTAACACCTGAACAAGTTAAACGTGGTAAACGATTATTTAACGCAACCTGTGGAGCATGTCATGTAGGTGGTATTACTAAAACAAATCCAAACGTTGGATTAGATCCTGAAGCTCTAAGTTTAGCAACACCACGTCGTGATAATGTAGATGCTTTAGTTGATTATTTAAAAAATCCGACATCATACGATGGTTTAGAATCAATTGCTGAAGTTCATCCAAGTATTAAGAGCGCTGATATCTATCCACGTATGCGTTCTGTTACAGATGAAGATTTAGTAGCAATTTCTGGTCATATTTTATTACAACCAAAAATTCTTACAGAGAAATGGGGTGGTGGTAAAACTTACTACTAAATTTCTATTATTCTAGTTACTCTGATTTTTTAAAAAGTATTCTTTACTTTTTGAAAAATCAGAGTAACTTAGTAAAAAACTATTTTTACTAAAAGCATGTAGCTCAGTGGATAGAGCATCAGATTCCGATTCTGAAAGTCAAGGGTTCGATTCCCTTCATGCTTATAGTGTAGTTTAAAAATATTTTTAGAGTATGGGGCTGTTTTGGTTTCGACATTTAATATTGAATAAAATACGATCAGGTCGAAGTTTGTATCTTCGTAAAAATCTACAAATTTTAAAATAAATGCTAATAATATTATTTCGTTTGTATCTCAACTAGTAAAAAATATTAAAATTGAAAAAAATTATTCAAACTTAGTACAATTTGCTATTTAGTTTGAAAATTAAAAAATTTTATTGTAAAAATTTGTTCACTATCCTAGACATTTTAATCTTGTATAGTTTAGACTAACTCTATCTAATAATTTGTTCATTTGAACTAAACCTGTGAACAAGTATTTTAAACACTTTTAAATGGACGTGGGTTCAATTCCCATCAGCTCCAACTTTGCATTCGTGGCCGAGTGGTTGAAGGCACCGGACTCATAATCCGTTTTCCTCTGGAACATCACTGGTTCGAACCCAGTCGAATGCATATTAAATATTTTTATATTGTTTTTTTCCACATCTAGTTGTAAAATTATTATTAAATGACAATTATATTTAAGAGTTGAAATTAATGGTTAAATTAAATTCTCAAAAAACAATTCAAAATGTAGAAAGTGATTTCCTAAAAAAAAATCTTCCAGTTCTTCAAATTGGAGATAATGTGAAAATTGGAGTTAAGATTATTGAAGGAAACAGAGAAAGGGTTCAATTCTATGAAGGAACGATTATTGCAAAAAAAAATAGTTTAATTAATACAACAATAACTGTTCGCAAAATCTTGCAAGGAATTGGTGTTGAACGAATTTTTTTACTTCATTCACCAAAAATTGATTCAATTAAAGTTTTACGTTCATCAAAAGTACGTCGAGCAAAACTTTACTATTTACGAAATTTAAGAGGAAAAGCAAGTCGTTTAAAACAAACTTTCTAATAATCTTTTACATTCATTAAAATTTTAATAAAAAAAATTTATTTCTATTAAAGTTACGTAGTATAATATAAAGTAGCAAAGTATTATTAGACATAAACATTTGTTTAATAATTTACTTTCTAATTATTAAAAACAAGGAGTTATATGGTTACTTACAAAGTGACATTATTAAGTGAAGAACATGATATCAATTCAACAATTGATTGTAATGATGATGTATTTATTTTAGATGCGGCTGAAGAACAAGGTATTGAATTACCATACTCTTGTCGTGCAGGTGCTTGTTCTACTTGTGCTGGTAAAGTAACAGCTGGTGAAATTGATCAATCAGAACAAACTTTCTTAGATGATGATCAAGTTGAAGCTGGATTTGTTTTAACTTGTATTGCATATCCAAAATCAGACTGTACAATTTTAGTACATCAAGAAGATGAATTATATTAATTAGAACTAAAAATAAAGAATGATTTTAATTAAAATCATTCTTTATTTTGAATTAGAAATTAAGTTCTGCAGCTTGAACTTTTTCAAATTGTTTTTTCTTTAATACTAAAAATACTTGTGTTAATAATACACAGAAACAAAACGCTAGATAACCAACAATTCGAATAGGATTTTGTAAAACAATTTCTGATTCTTCTTGACCAAATCCACCTACATTTGGATCACTATTTAATGCTTGCTCAGTTTTAACTGTATCACCTTGTTTAACGATTAAGTTTAATCCAGCTGGTATATTTTGAGACATTTTTGTACCATCTGAACTAACAATGACAACGTTTGAATCACCTTTTTCAGATTTTGTGATCTCTGTAATTTGTCCCGCTTGTAATGCGCTAAAAACATTTACATTACTCTTTTCTCCAGTAGGATAAACTTGTCCACGCCCACGGTTACCACCAGCGTAAACTGGGTAAGCTAAATATTTTATGTTTGAATCTTTTTCGGGATCCGGTGCTACAACAGGGAAAATCAACTCTTGATGAGTTTTTCCAGCAATTGGCCCAACAACTAAAATGTTGTCAAATTCACTGCTATAAGGCGAAATAAATACACCTTTATTCTTTGCTTTAACTGCTTCTGGAATTTTACTCTTTGGAGCTAATTTAAATCCCTCTGGTAAAATTACAATTCCACCTACATTTATATCAGCTAATTTTCCATTTGCTCCAATTTGTTGTTTAGTTGTGTCATATGGTACTTTAACTTCAACTTCAAACACTGAATTCGGAAGAACAGATTGTGGAGCTTCAATTTCAATTGCTTTCTGATTTAAATGACAATTTGCACAAGCTAATTTTCCATTTGCTGCACGAGGATTCGAATAATTTTGTTGTGCAAAAACTGGGTATGCTGATGAGTCTTGAATGCCAAAAGCAAATAAATTTATAGCAATTGTTAAAGCAAATAAAAGACTTTTAAAAAACTTGTTAGTTGCCATAGTTTAAATATTTTTTAAGTATGGATATTCTATTATAAAATTTAATTCTTTAGTAAAAACAAGATACCTAATCCTGAGAAATATAACAGTAGTATTGCTAGTGATAACAATAGTTGTGTTAATGGATCAGTAGACGGGGTTAAAATTGCCCCAAGAATAGTTGAAAGTAATATTATATATCGCCATGCACTTAACATTTGTTTAGCCGATACGATATTTAATAACCCTATTAGAATTTGAAGAATTGGAATTTGAAAAGCTAATCCTGTACTATAAAATAGAACAAGAATAAATTCAAAATATTGATCAAAAGACCAAAAAGGTTCTAAAACTTCTTCACTATAATTCAAAAAAAAGTTCAAAGCAGCTGGTACTAAAGTATAGTAAGAAAAAGCTAATCCCAATCCAAATAAAAGTAATGAACTTAATAATAACGGTAAAATAATTTTAGTTTCCTTTTTTGTTAATCCTGGTAATAAAAAAAGAATTAATTGTCCAATTACAAATGGACTCGAAAAAAGTAAACCAGTATAAAAAGATATTTTTATAGTTGAAATAAAATATTCACCCGGTGATATTTGAAAAAACTTTACGTTTTGAACAGGAAGTTCTAAAATTTTAACTAGATCTTTGACTTCAATAAATGCTATACCAGTTAATAATAAAATTACCCAAAACAAAAGAAAAACACGTTGTCGTAATTCTTCAATATGTTCTGAGAATGGTAATTCTAGAGTTACAGCTGTATTATCTATGAAATTAAAATTAGAATTAGTTGTCATAAAATAAAAGTATATTAATACGATTCTACGTAATTAGATTGTATCTTAGTTCATAATTTAAAAAATTATGAACTAAGATACAATCTAATTTCATTAAAAAATTAACATAACAGTAAAAATTTGTTATGATAAATAATTAACAGCTTCTAAACGTGCTGTTGCTTTTTTTAATTCTACAGACGCATCTAATCTAGCTTTACTTGATTCTGCATTTTCAACTGCTAAAGTTGCTTTTTCTAATTCTTTTGTAGCTTCACTTAGTTCTACACTACTTAATTCTTCTACATCATTGACTAAAACTGTTACTCGATTTCGGTCAACTTCAGCTAAACCACCGCATAAAATAATAGGTGTCCATTTATCGTTTAATTTGATACGTAATAAACCTGTATCTAAAGCTGTAATTAATGCTGCATGACCATCTAATACCCCTACTTGTCCTGTTAAACCAGGTAAAACAACTTCATCAGCTGTTGTCGAGCAAATAACTCTATCAGGGGTAAGAACGCGAATGTTCATAACCATATGTTATACTCCTTATTTTAGAGTTTCTGCTTTTGCTATTACTTGATCAATATTACCTACAAGGTAAAAAGCTTGCTCTGGTAAATCATCTAATTCACCATTTAATACCATTGAGAAACCTTTAATTGTCTCTTCTAAACTTACATATTCACCTGGTGAACCTGTGAAAATTTCTGCAACGAAGAATGGTTGTGATAAGAATCGTTCTACTTTACGTGCTCGTGCAACAGTTAAACGATCTTCTTCTGATAATTCATCAATACCTAAAATTGCAATAATATCTTGTAATTCTTTATAACGTTGTAATGTTTCTTTTACAGCTTCAGCAATTTCATAATGTTCATCAGTAACAATACCTGGTTGTAACATTGTAGAAGTTGAATCTAATGGATCTACTGCTGGGTAAATACCTTTCGCTGCTAAATTACGAGATAATACTGTTGTTGCATCTAAATGAGCAAACGTTGTAGCTGGAGCTGGATCTGTTAAATCATCAGCAGGTACGTATACTGCTTGAATTGAGGTAATTGAACCTTGTGTAGTTGATGTAATACGTTCTTGTAATGCACCCATTTCTGTTGCTAAAGTTGGTTGATAACCAACGGCTGATGGCATACGACCTAATAAGGCAGATACTTCAGAACCAGCTTGTGTGAAACGGAAAATATTATCAATGAATAATAAAACGTCTTGTTTATTTACATCACGGAAGTATTCTGCCATAGTTAAAGCTGTTAAACCAACACGCATACGTGCTCCTGGTGGTTCATTCATTTGACCATATACTAAGGCTACTTTAGACTCTGGGAAATTCTTTTCGTTAATTACACCAGATTCTTTCATTTCTTCATATAAATCGTTACCTTCTCGTGTACGTTCACCTACACCACCAAATACAGATACACCACCGTGAGCTTTAGCAATGTTATTAATTAATTCCATAATTAAAACAGTTTTACCAACACCAGCACCACCAAATAGACCAATTTTACCACCACGACGATAAGGAGCTAATAAATCAACTACTTTAATACCTGTTTCAAAAATTGATGGTTTTGTTTCTAATTCAGTAAATGCTGGAGCATCACGGTGAATAGGTAAAGTTTCATCATATGTAACATCACCTTGTTCATCTACTGGTTCACCAATTACATTAAAAATTCGACCTAATGTTGGAGTTCCAACTGGTACACTAATTGGATTACCTAAATCTAACGCTTCAACCCCACGTTTTAAACCATCAGTTGAACGCATCGATACTGCTCGTACTTTATTATCACCTAATAATTGTTGTACTTCAACAATTGTTGAAGTTCCATCTTCTAATGAAATTTCAATTGCACTGTAGATAGGTGGTAAATTTCCTTCAGAAAATTGAATATCTAGTACAGGACCGATAATTTGAGTAACGTAACCTTTATTTAAATTAGTTTTTACCATTTTGATTTAACATATTTAAAATACTTAAGAATAAATATACTTTCGCAATCTTATTTATTTGTAAAATAGTAACAAATTTAAAATTTAATAATTAACTATCATTGTACAACAAAATTAATTGAATTCTTGAATATTCATAATATTTGAAAAAATATCATAAAATTTAATTATTATCAGTTAATCGACCTGTAACCTTTAACCAATTACGAGCTCCAGGATAATTATCGGGAGCTAATTTTAATGCTTGAATCCAATATTCTGCAGCTTTATCAAATAATTCTTTTGATAACTCAATGTATTCATCTTCTTCTAAACTTTGTGCTCGAAGAGCTTGTGAATGATAAATAACTGCAATATTATTTAAAGCTTGTGGAAGGTTTGAATTTAAGGCTAAGGCTTGATGATAGAATTCTAATGCTTGGGTATATTTACCTGTATTTCCATAAATTAGCCCTATATTGTAAAGGGTATAACTTCTATCATATGGATCTTCTTCTACTTGCAAAGCTTCATAATAATTTTGTAATGCTTCAGCGTATCTTCCTCGAGATTGAGCAGCCATACCTGCTCGATAGTATGAAAAAGCTTGTTTTTCTTGTTTACTAGCCGGTAAAACTTTTAAAAGAATATCAGCAATTACTGTAAATGTTTTATCAATAAAATTTCCCATAAAATTCTCCTTAAAAAACTACGACCAATTAAAATTAAAGACTTAGAGTTATTATATGTAAAAAATAATAACTCTAAATTATTTTTAAACTGAATTAGATGCAACAAAAGGAAATAATGATAACATTCTTGCTCGTTTTATTGCTTTTGCTAATTTTCGTTGTTGTTGAACTGTTACACCTGTAGCACGTCTAGGAAGAATTTTTCCTTGCTCTGTTACAAACAATGTAAGTAAATCAATGTCTTTATAATCAATTTTTTGGTTAATACCAATCGGTGATATGTTTCGTTTTTTTGATATCATGATTTATTTTTATTTTATTTCTTTATGTACAGTTGGTTTATTACAATGTGGACAATATTTCTTTAATTCTAATCTTTCTGGATTATTTCGACGATTTTTTTGTGTAGAGTATCGAGAAACACCTGGTGATCTTTTCTCCAAATTAGAACGACACTCTGTACATTCTAAAGTTATTAAAATTCGAGTTCCTTTATTTTTTGCCATAGAAATTTAAAATAATAATTTTATCTATATAGTGCCTAAAATTTTTGATCTTATCAAGAGTTAATCGTAATTCTAAAGATAAAAAATTTTTAAAACAAAAACTTTTAATTTTTTGTTAGATATATTATATTACAGTAAACCTTAAATTTGCAAAAAACTATTAAAATATTTAAATATTAATCATATGGCTAACAATAAATCTGCAGAAAAACGCATTGAAATTAATAAACGAAATCGGTTACGAAATCGTTATTATAAAAGTTCAGTTAGAACTTTAATAAAAATGTTCTTCCAAGATTTAGAAGTATATAAAGTTTCTCAGGATCCCAAACAAAAAGAAAAGTTAACGAAAATTTTGAGTTCAATTTACAGTTTAATTGATAAAGGTACAAAAAAAAATGTATTTCATAAAAATGCAGCTGCAAGAAAAAAATCAAAATTAGCAGCTTATTTAAAAACTGCATAAAATTATATGATTTTGATTTTTATTAAGTTACAAAAATATTAAGTTTTTTTAACTCAATAAAAATCAAAACTTAAAATTAAAGATAAAATGCAATTTGAACATAATTAATTATTGGAGTTACTAACAAAAATTATGAAACAAGATATGAATTATATCAATGCTCTTCCAGATTTTCTGACGATGCAAAGAATAAGTTTTTGTTGGTTTATTACTCAGGGTTTAAATGAAGAATTGGCTTTATTTTCGAGAATTCATGATTTTAGTCAAAATACCGAATATATTATGTTCGGAGAAGAATATAATTTAATAAAACCACCTTATAACTTATTGATTGCAAGAAAATATAGTGGAAACTATAGAGCACAATTAGTTATTCCAATTGAAGTAAGAAATAAAGTTCTGAATAGTGTTCGCTATCATAATCAATTTCCTATTATTACATTACCTTTAATGACGACATATGCAACATTTGTTATTAATGGATGTGAACGTGTAATTGTTAGTCAAATTATACGAAGCCCTGGTGTTTATTTTGAAAAAAATAAAAATCAACGAACAATAAATCAATTTAAACGAAAATTATCAACTGATATTCATAAATTACGATCATTTCTACCCTCAGGAGAAGCATTTATTTGCGAATCTGATTTATTCTTTCCTATTCCAACAACGACTTTTGATCTAACAACCGGTAAGAAAAAAATTATTCCATATTGGGAAAGTAATTCAATTTATTATTATTCGATAAAATATTTAAAAAAAAAAGAACAGAGTTCATCTTTTTATTTTTTACAATGTTTCAAATTATATCGAATTATTTCTAAAATTTCCAATCATACTTCTAAAACTAAGTTAATTCAATTATTTTTAAAATGGATCCAGTCTCAGAATAACTTTTTAAACCTTCGAAGTATTTTAGAAAAAAATAAGATCACTTATCTATTAACTTACTATAACTTTTTAATTCAATTGTTAATTAAATATGAAATTTTACAACTTAATTTAATAAAAGAAAAGAAAAATTGGTTAAATCAATTTTTAACAACAAATCAATTTTTACATTTATTAAAAAATAAACCTCTTTCAATTGAGCAAACCTTAAACCTATCTAATACGTATAATAAAACAATTCTAGAATCTCAAAAATTAGTACAGACTCAATTAAATGCTGAATTATTTTTTGTTACGAAAGATGCACAGATGTGGTTACATGAAACAAGTAATTTTTCATTTTTAAAGCGAAATTTAAAACAATTAGTTCCAAAAAGTTTTGAACTTAATAAATTAATTCATTTTCAAAATTTGCGTCCGGCAATTTATTTTTCAGTTAGTTTGAAAGATCAATTAAAATATATTTTTGGTAAAGACAAATTAGCTTATAAACCTGAACGTCATAAATATTTAAAAACAAAAACACAATTACTTTTATATAAAAAAGATCATGAAATAAAAACAAATTATCATAAAAAATATGATGAGAAAGATCTTTATACAGCGACTTTAATACCTGAATATGGATCATGGATTCGGTTTACTTTTCAACGAAATACAAAAATCAATTCTTATAAATACCCACTGAAGAATCAAGAAGATGAAATTATTCTTCAATTAGATAAAATAAATCAAAAACCAATTCTATATTTATTAAAAGAAATGGGATTAACAGATTTAGAAATTTATCAAAATTTACAACATTCTGATTTTTTCTATTTTACTAAACCATTATTAATTAATTCAAACTATTCAGATCAACCAATACCAAGATTTAATTTGAATTTTAATAATTTTAAAAATATTTCAGAATTTTCAAGAATTTTTGA
>Ga0102943_1001060_pt1 | contig 17471 bp, 11 predicted proteins | sample SalPonC_black_MG_FD_78174 | JGI IMG/M metagenome (GOLD analysis project Ga0102943, IMG submission 78174) | Salt pond soil microbial communities from South San Francisco under conditions of wetland restoration - Salt Pond MetaG... | ecosystem: Environmental > Aquatic > Marine > Intertidal zone >...
CCGGCACAAAAAAGATATAACATTATGATTATAATTCCTGCAGTTGATATTAAACAGGGCAAATGTGTCCGCCTGCTCCAGGGGCGCATGGAAGATGCTACCCTTTATTCAGATGACCCGGCCACGATGGCTGTAAAATGGGAAAAACAGGGGGCACAATTGATCCACGTGGTGGATCTGGACGGGGCGTTTGCCAAATCAGCAATAAATTTTGACAGCATTGCCGGGATCCTGGAACAGGTTTCTGTTCCTATCCAGGTGGGCGGGGGAATCCGGGATATAAAGACCATTGAAAAGTATATCAGCGCCGGTGTTTCCCGGGTTATCATCGGCAGTGAGGCAGTATATCGGCCGGAGTTTGTCAAACAGGCCTGTAAAACATTTGCAGGTAAAATTGTGGTGGGCATTGATGCCAGAAACGGGATGGTGGCGGTGGAAGGCTGGAGCCGTACCTCAGAAACCCGTGCCGTTGACCTGGCAAAACAATTTGCGTCTGCAGGCGTTGCTGCCATCAATTTCACCGACATCCACAGGGATGGCATGCAGACCGGCCCCAATATTGAAGAGACCGCAGCCCTGGCCCGGGCTGTGTCCATACCCATTATCGCTTCCGGAGGGGTGGCCTGCATTGCAGACATTAAAAATCTGTGCCAGATTGCAGCTTTGGGGGTGACCGGTGTCATTACAGGAAAAGCGCTCTATGAGGGCACCCTTGATTTGGGTGAGGCCATACGAATTTCAGCAGCAGCATAATCATCTTTTCAGGTGATTGACAAGTCGTTTTATGTACTTAATTTTAGGTACTGTTGCATAACCGTTTGAAATTTTGGAGTCATGACCTGAAGCGATGTTTATTCCTGAAGAAAAAATTTCAGAAATTTTAAACACCTCAGACATTGTTGATATCGTATCAGAATCTGTTATACTCAAGAAATCAGGCCAGAACTTTTTTGGTCTGTGTCCGTTTCATTCCGAGAAAACACCGTCGTTTTCCGTGAATCCGGCAAAACAGATTTTTTATTGCTTTGGCTGCAGTGCCGGCGGAAACGCCATTTCCTATGTGATGAAATACCATGGGCTTTCCTTTGTGGAAGCGGCGAAGATGCTGGCCCGCAAATACAATGTTGTTGTCGAAACCCGGCAGCTTGATCCGTCCAAACGCAGAGAACTTGCACTAAAAGAATCATTGTTCAATCTCAACAAGCAGGTTATGGCATATTTTTGCCGTCTTCTCAAACAAAGCAGCAAAGCAGCTGGTGCCAGGCATTACCTTGAAAAACGCGGCATTACCAAAGAAACGGTGGACCAGTTTCATCTTGGATATGCCCTGGACCAGTGGGATGGCGTGGTTACATTTTTTAAAAAAGAAAAAATCAGGCGTCAGGCAGCGGTACAGTCCGGGCTGGTTCTGCCCAGAAAGCAGAGCAGCGGATTTTATGACCGTTTCAGAAACCGTGTGATATTCCCTATTTTTGATATCAATATGCAGGTGGCAGGATTTGGCGGCCGGATCATGGATGACCAGATGCCCAAATACCTGAATTCGCCTGAAACCCCTGTCTACAGCAAAAGCAGAATTTTATACGGGTTGCATGCTGCAAAGCAGTATTGCCGCAAAAAGGGAACCGTGCATATTGTGGAGGGGTATTTTGATTTTTTGTCTCTTTTCCAGAACGGGATTAAAAATACGGTGGCAAGCCTGGGAACCGCATTGACATCAGAGCATGTACGGATACTCAAGGGGTATGCCCCCACCATGGTACTGGTATTTGATTCAGATGCAGCCGGTATCAATGCGGCAAAACGCAGCATAAAAATTTTTATGAAAGAAGGGGTGGATACCCGGATACTGGTTCTGCCCGAGGGAGATGATCCAGATACCTATGTGGTGAACCACGGACCTGAGGCTTTTTTGAACCTGGTGTCCCGGGCAAAATCAGTGATGCAGTTTTTGCTCAAGGTGGCCATGGACACCCATGGATTGTCTGTGGAAGGACGGATACGGATTCTGGATGATATGAGGCCCCATCTGGCTGATATCCAGGACAGTGCGCTGCGTTCTCTGCATATCAGGGAACTGTCTGAAACACTGAACATTGATGAACGGGCGGTTCTTGAAAAAGTCAAAGAACAGGTGGCTCAATCCCGGCCTGGCCCGGGTTTTTTTCCGGATAGCAGCGATGATCAGCTTCTGGCATCTGATCCCCGGGAAAAACAGCTTATGGCATTGATGCTTCACTGTCCTGATATCATACCACAAGTGCAAAATTCCGGGGTGCTGGAATGTTTTTATTCACAGCGGCTTTGCGGCATTGCAAAAATCATTGCTGCTGCTGATCCTCACCAGAAGGCCTTTGTCAATCATATCATGGCAAAAATGGAACAAGACACAGACAGGCAATTGATTGCATCCCTTGCCATGGCTGAGGAATCAGGGGAAGAAACAGACATGCGCAATACTGCGATATCCATAATAAACAGGATCATCCGAATAAAAAAAAGAAAAGAAAACACCTTGACCACTAAGATAATACGGGCGGAAAAGGGCTGTGAGGCTGATGTAATGGAACTGTTGAAATTGAAGCAGCAGGAGATTCGGCAATTACATGGTGGGCAATAACGTTTAGCCTTTGGGAGACATTTCATGGCAGATAAGACAAAGAAGTCAGAAGAAAATATAATGATCAGTGAAACACAATTAAAAATCCTCATTGAAAAGGGAAAGGAACATGGTGTTCTTTCTTTTTCCGAAATAAATGAGGCCATATCCGACGATGTGACATCTTTTGATCAGATCGAAGACATCGTGGTTCAGTTCCAGGAACTGGGAATCACCCTTGTGGATCTGGAAAAAATCAAGAAAAAAAAATCCGGTGCCGGGGCAGGTACGGTGGTGGCCGGCAAATCAGGTGCTAAAAAAGAAAAGATCAGGCAGGAACCCAAACACAAAAAAGCAGTTATCGGGGACAGAAAAGAGGGGTTGCTGTCTGTAAAAGAGCGGCCTGATCTGGAGTTCGGAGCAGTCACCGATCCTGTTAAAATGTATCTCAAAGAAATGGGTATGGTCACCCTTTTGAGCCGGGAAGGTGAAATCGAAATTGCAAAAAAAATTGAAGTAGGAGAACGGGATATCCTGCGTGCCATGCTGGATTGCCCTATTTCTCTGACCACCATTTTTTTGTATGGTGATAAAATGGAGAAAAAATCCATGCGGCCCAAACATGTCCTGCGGGATGTGGACGAAGGGGACGGGGTGGTGGATGAGGTTTCAAAACAGGAAAAATTTCTCGAATCTCTGGCTGCTATCAAATGTATCCATGAGAACAACCAGGCCAAGCGGGATCAGCTTCACGACCTGAGAAAATCAACCAAAAAATACCAGAACCTGGTGGAGGAGATCACCCGGGGCACGGAACAGATCTTTGAAGAACTCAAACGCTGGCGGTTTGAATCCAATGTCATTGATACCATTGAAAAGAGCATCCGCAGTACCATAGTCTGGTTTGATACAGTGGACAACCTGCTGGAAAAATGTGCCAGGACCTTTAACGTGATGAAAGACACCATGCTCAAACAGGCAGCTGATCAGGAAAAATTTGTGCAGTGGGCCACGGCCCGGACAAATCTTGGTGCTGACAGAGCAGCTGTTCTGCACAAAGATATCCAGGCCATCATGGATCAGGTGGCTTTGCGCAAGGAACTGATAAAAGGCGATGCAGATGATCTGCGGGCCATAATCCAGGGGGTTGATAAAGGCCGCAAAGATGCTGATTCTGCCAAACGGGAACTGGTTCGGGCCAATCTGCGGCTGGTTGTCAGCATTGCCAAAAAATATACCAACCGCGGGCTGCAGTTCCTGGACCTGATCCAGGAAGGCAATATCGGTTTGATGAAAGCAGTGGACAAGTTTGAATACCGGCGGGGTTACAAGTTTTCCACCTATGCCACCTGGTGGATCCGTCAGGCCATCACCCGGGCCATTGCAGACCAGGCAAGAACCATACGTATCCCGGTGCATATGATTGAAACCATCAACAAACTCATCAGAACCTCCAGGTATCTGGTGCAGGAAATGGGTAAAGAACCTTCTCCTGAGGAAATTGCTGAAAAAATGGAAATCCCCATTGACAAGGTCAGGCGGGTTTTAAAAATTGCAAAGGAACCCATTTCTCTGGAAACCCCCATTGGAGAAGAAGAAGACAGCCATCTCGGGGATTTTATTGAAGACAAGAAGTTTTCAATTCCTTCGGAAGCTGCCATTGACTTCAGCCTGGCGGAACAGACCCGCAAAATTCTTGCCACCCTGACCCCCAGGGAAGAAAAGGTATTGCGCATGCGGTTTGGTATTGGTGAAAAATCAGATCACACCCTGGAAGAGGTCGGCAAAGATTTTACCGTGACCCGGGAACGCATCCGCCAGATAGAGGCCAAGGCCCTGAGGAAATTGCGCCATCCCACAAGGAGCAAGAAACTTAAGACATTTATAGAAAATTAGATGTTGACTTGGATACGTGTCTGCTATATATAATTAAAGTTTGTTTGGGTGCCAACGGTGACGGGCCTATAGCTCAGTTTGGCAGAGCCACCGGCTCATAACCGGTCGGTCCCTGGTTCGAATCCAGGTGGGCCCACCACGCCCCCGGACAGACAATGTTTGTGAATGGGAAAAAGACAAGGATGGTCAGGTCATATATGAATATGCCTGTAAAAGAACAATACCGGGTTGAATCTTCAAAGCGTGGCATTTCACCACGCTTTTTTTATTGGGGCTGACGGGTCATGGCACCAACCGTAAAACAGATCATGGATATGGTCGATGAGATCGCCCCGCACAGTCTGGCCGAACCCTGGGATAACTGCGGCCTTTGTGTCGGTGATTTTACATGGCCGGTGAAAAAAATCCTGGTGGGGCTCGACCCTTGTATGCAGGTGATGCAGGCCGCCCGAAAATGGGAGGCAGATATGGTGCTTACCCACCATCCTTTGTTTATCACCACCCAAAAAACCATTGATTTTCAGCACATGCCCGGATCTGCTATTTTTCTGGCAGCCAGAGAAAAAATTGCCCTTGTCTGTGCACATACAAATCTGGACAAAGCCCGAAACGGACTGAATGATTTCTTTGCTGAGCGCATCGGCGTTGTATGTACCCACCCCCTTGTCCTGGATCACGGCATTTCAGATGAACAGTCCGGCATAACCGGTATCGGAAGAATCGGACATATTGCATCTGCCATTACCCTGGCAGAGATGGTGTCAAAAATTAAACAGCAGCTCGGGGTCAGCCAGGTCCGGGTGGTGGGGGATATGAATGCCATGGTTGAAAAGATTGCCGTATGCACAGGTTCCGGCGGCTCTTTGATACCGGATTTTTTAACATCCGGGGCAGACCTGTATGTCACCGGCGACATAAAATACCATGATGCCCGCCTGATTGAAGCCCGGGGCAGGGCATTAATTGATGTGGGGCATTTTGCCTCGGAAATCATTGCAAAGGACCTGTTGTCCCGCAGAATGCGCCAGGCAGCCTCTTATGCGGGCCATGACCTGGAAATTAAAGGGTTTAATCAGGAAGCAGATCCATTTGCCATAGTGTAAGGACAGCGTATGAACCAGACTTTAAAACAAGATATTGAAACACTTGTGAGGCTCCAGGAAATTGAATCTGAAATCTACAGGCTTCAATCGGTTATCCAGAAAGTTGAAAAAGAAAAAATCGTACTTACCGCCAGACTAAAGGAGTTTGAAACCGCTTTAAGTGCATACAGACTGGAGCTGGCAGAGATTCAGCAAAAATGTGACGATGCGGAGCAGGAAATCAGAACCGTGGATGACCGGATCATAAAAAGCAATGAAACCCTGAGAATGGTAAAGACCAACAAGGAGTATCAGGTATTGCTCCGGGAAGTGGATGACAATAAAAAACGCAAGGATGCTCTGGAAAACCAGCTGCTGGAATTTTATGACCAGAAAGAAACGGCAGAAATACGGGTCCGGGAAAGCGAACAGCAGTTTTTACAGCTGGCGGAGCAGATCAAGTCGGAGCAGGCGGAAATTGACAAAAAAACGGTGGATGACAGGGAGTTGCTTGAAGAATCTCTGGCCCAGCAGAAAAAGATCGGACAGGATCTGGACCCGTCTTTGATGACCCGGTTCAGAAAAATATCCAGAATGAACCAGGGCCAGGCAGTTGCCCAGGTGAGAAATGAATCCTGTATGGGCTGTTTCATGAATGTCCCGCCCCAGTTGTGCATTGAGGTGCAGCGGGGAAACCAGTTGATTTCATGCCCCCAGTGCAGCCGGATTCTGTACCATGTAAATGATGATCCAATGTCAGGGGAATAATTTTTTGATTTCGGTCTGACCGGACTGAACGATCGCTGGGTCAAAGACCTGGAGGAAAGTCCGAACACCACAGGACAGGACGCTCCATAACGTGGAGTCACGGTGACGTGAAGGAAAGTGCAACAGAAAGCAGACCGCCTTTTGCGGGTTGGTTCTCCAGCCTGAAGAAGGTAAGGGTGAAACGGTGCGGTAAGAGCGCACCAGTTTCCCGGGTGACCGGGAAAGCTTGGTAAACCCCGTCCGGTGCAAGACCAAATAGGGAAACGCTTGAGGGCTGTCCGTCCGAAGTTTCCGGGTAGGTTGCTTGAGGTGCGCGGCAACGCGCATCCCAGATGAATGATCGTTGGCCTGTTTTTTTCCGGGTAACCGGGACAGGTAACAGAATTCGGCTTACTGGCCGGTCAGACCGAAATTTACCTTCACCGGGAAAATCCAGATGAATAACAGTTGTGATATTTCATTTAAAGAAAAAGCCAATATTTTTTCTTTTGAATTTTTAAAATGTATCCATTTTATCACCACCATTGAAGATGATTCCTATATATTCACCAAAAAGCTTTTTTCCAAGCTGATCATCAATTCCCATATTCTGGAAGATTTCCTGGATTTTCATGGGGCAAAGAAAAATTCAGAGTGGCTTTTTTACCGGGAACTGGGTGCCCTGGTAAGGCATATGGCCCTGGCCTGCTATTCCCAGCGCCACATTCTGAACCGTCTGACATTCTATCGGCTTGAATATGCCGGGCATGATCTTTTCAAACAGGAAGCCACCGACACCTTGAAAATCCTTCAGGATTCCTTGAAACTGGCTGCCCCGGTTATTCTGGCTGAGGCCAGGCGCCTGCAGATCACCATTCCCCGGTCCGGATATAATCTGAGTTATTTTCCGGGTATTTCATCCACCCAGCAGCTGGATCACAATATTGACGAGTTTACTGCCAGAGATAACCAGAAAAAGAACCTGACCCGTATTTCCAGTGAATTTCTTGATGTGGTAAAGGCATTTGAATCTTTTTCCTTTTATGAACGCTATGATGTAAAAGATATTAAGAAACTGGTGCCGGAAAAAATCAATGAAGTCAATATCCGCAGTTTTGAAATGAAGGTCCATAATATACAGTCCTCTTTTGATTCCTATGTGGTGAAAACCCAGTCCTCAGAAGAAAATATACTTTTAGATCAGCTGCGCAGCCATTTTTCCATTGTTTTTCATATTCTCCAGGTCATGGGGCGGCTGCTGCATTTTTATGAACGCCATCTGTATGATGTGGGATTCAAAGATGTCTACATGCGCGTCAGGCAGTCTCTGGCCCAATTAATTGATCCGGATGTCCTTCTGGACCGGGCGGTAAATTTTTGTCTGTTTTATGCCTGGAAATTTTTGTCCTCCGGAAAGCAGGTGGCCTCCCATATTCTGAATAAAAACATGGAAACCTCATCGGTTGAAGTATCCATCCCCATGGACAGAGGGTTTCACAGCCGTCCCAGCCTACTGGTGGCAAAAATTGTCCAGCATTACGGTGGCGAGGTGATTCTGCATGTGGGTCCTGACCATTTTGATGCCTCTTCGGTTCTGGATATTCAGTGGGCAGGGGGGAAAATAAAGAAAGAAAATATTGAAACCGTCGTATTTACTGGAGATTCCAGGGCATTGCACGATCTGGTTATTCTGGCTGGGGTAAACTACGGGGAAGACCATATGGGAAAAGGAACCCCTCTGCCAAAGCAATTGTCCTACCTGAGTTAAACCATGGATTTTATCAGGCGGATACCTGTTATTGTGGCAGCAGGGAAAGGGTGCCGCATGGGCGGTGCCATTAAAAAGCAATACCTGGTTATAGATCGCATACCGGTTTTGACACGGACATTGATGGTCTTTGACCGCCACCATCTTCTGGACGATATCATTCTGGTGGTTCCTGAAGAAGACCAGACCTATTGTCGAAAAAAGATTGTTCAGCCCTATGCGTTTTCACAAAAAATCCATGTGGTTGCCGGGGAAAAGACACGGCAGCAATCTGTCCTTAACGGACTCAATAAGGCAGAACAGATTACTGATGCCCCGGACAGTACGCTGGTGCTTATCCATGACGGTGTCCGGCCCTTTGTAAGTCCTGATTTGATCAACCGTCTTATGGCAGTTGCTTTTCAGCAGGGGGGGTGCATCCCGGTTCTGGCTGTGAATGACACCCTCAAACTGGTTGCACAGAACCAGCAGGTGCAAAAAACCCTGGACCGGGATCAGATATACAGGGCTCAGACGCCCCAGGTATTCCGTCTGGATCTGATTCTAAAGGCATTTGCATATGCCAAAATCACCAATTTTACGGGAACAGATGATGCATCGGTTATGGAACATGCAGATTTCAGTGTTTACACCACCCCGGGTGAGGCTGCAAATATCAAATTGACAACACCGGATGATCTGATTTTGGCCCGTTCTTTCAAAAAAAAAGTGCAGCAGGTTTTAAAATAACCGTCCGGTCAGGTCGGACAGTTTATCATTGACTTTGAAAGACAGTTAAGCATAATAGGAAAGATTGTCTTAATCCATGATTATATTCTGGAGGTACCTTGATGGCGGAAAAACCGGCAATAAAAATTGGTTATCTGAAAATTACCGACCACCTTATTTTGGGGGTGACCAAGCTCAAACTTGAAAAAGGTATGGAAACCTTTGCCCATTGTTCCCTGGAGACAGTTGTCAAAAACGGATGGAATGAGGTTGCAGATGCCATTGCCACCAAGTCGCTGGATGGTGCCCTGATCCTGGCCCCCACAGCCATGGATCTGTTCAAATCCGGAATAGATTTAAAATTGCTGCTGCTCACCCATAAATCCGGCAGTGTTCTGGTCAAGAGCAAAAACGCCCACATAGAAAAAATCGAGGATTTTGCCGGAAAGACCGTTCTGATTCCCTATCAGTTGTCCATTCACAACATGCTGTTTCACAAACTGTTGTCGGAAAAAGGGCTGACCCCCGGCCGGGCCAGTGAACCCAATGTGGATGTCATACTGGAAGTTGTGGCCCCGTTTCAGATGCCCGAAGCCATCCAGCTGGATGAGGAAGGGGAAATCGGCGGATTTATTGTGGCAGAACCTTTTGGTTCCCAGGTCATTGCCCAGGGACATGGAGAAGAATTTTACCTGTCCAAGGATTTATGGCCAAAGCACCCCTGCTGTGTGTTTGTCATGCGCACCGAAATCATGGAAAAATACCCTGACGCCATCCAGGAGATCTGTACCAGTTTTGTGAGATCCGGTCTGGCCATTGATGCACAGCCGGATCCGGCATCTGTCATTGGCGGAGATTTTCTGTCCCAGGAAAAAGAGGTGATTCACCGGGTATTGACCCAGCCGCCGGACCGCATACTCACCGGTGAACTGCTTCCGGTGATAGAGGATCTGGACACCATTCAAAAATATATGATGGACAAAATGAAGATCATGACCAGTCTGGTTGATCTGGAAAAGTTTGTGGATACCCGGTTTGCGAAAAAAGCAGGTGCCAGGTAAAAGCGTTATCAACTGGCCGCGTCAATGAATGAATAAATTTGGGAAATTGCTTTTACCGTCCAGTCAGGCTTTCCTGAAATAGTTTCCACTTTGTCCTGGTTCAACCGCCGGGCTGTTTCCTCAGCACCCACTCCCCGGGTCTTTAATGACATGATGATTTTCATCACGGCAGCCTTGTATTTTTCCAGGTCCTGATCACGTGAAATATCGGGTTTCAGGGAAGGTTTCGTACTCACCAGGGCTGCCAGATCATCAAGGGGTGCATCGTCTTGGCCAGTATGGCTGGTGAGGGCAGCCCCGGCTTCATTTCCAGCAGTTATCAACCGGGAAAGGTCATCCATATCATCTGTTTCAGGGGGCTGCACCAGCAAAGACAAATCATCCAGATCCACAGAGGCATCTTTTTCAGGGTCATCTGTGATCAATACACCAAGATCATCCAGGTCTTCTGCAGCATCGGTTTTTTGGGGAACATCCTTCAGCCGGCTCAGATCATCCTGGTTTTTTTTGTCCGGCTGGTCAGAAGATGCTGAATCAATTAAATCTGCCAGGTCATCCAGATCTTTTGGACCGGGCAAAGGGGTGTCCAGCAGCTGGGTTAAATCACCTTCCGCGTGGATGGTCCGGACTGCTTCATGGGTTTTTGCCTGAATGGCAGGATCCTGACCGCCCTGTCTGATCATCTGCTGGAGCGCTGCTGCAATACTGCCCATGGCCGCTGCTTTTTTCTCTTCTGCCGCCGCTCTTTTTTCAAGGGCTGCAGCTTTTCTTTCTTCTACTGCCGCCCTTTTTTCATGGGTCAGGGCAATTTTTTTCTGGTGATCTTCCATATTGTTAAAAAGGGATCTGATAAGATCACATCCATCTTTGCCGATCTGTATATTTTCACCAGACTGTTCAGAGACCGGGGCTTTAGCATCGCTGGTATCTTTGGGGTGATTTTTGTGCAGATCCGGATCAGCGTCAAGTGTTGTTTCTATTTCTCCGGGCAGTCTGCCGGCTTCCAGTTCCTGCTTGATCCACAGCATCAGAGGAAGATCTTTTTTCGCATACCAGGGACGTCCTTTTATCACCTCAACACAAAACCTGCTGCCAAAGCGTTTCAATACAAACCTGGTAAAGGCGAATCCAGCATCTATCTCCCGCGTGATATCATGCACAGATAATAAATTTTTTCCTGCAGCATCTTTTTGTGTGTTTTCATTATCCACTGTCCGCATGTCTCCTTTACAAACCGCTGGTTTGGCTCAGATCGCATAGTACCATAGTTTTTCAAACCTAAAAAGAAGTTTCCTTCAAAAGCAAATGAATCAAACCGTTTGACAGGAAATAAGCGGGTTGTTATATTTTGTGTATATTCAGATGTTTTAAAACAGCCAAAAAAAAATACAATACCCGTAATCAACCAAGGATAGTGGTGCAGGCGATCTGCTTTCTGTTGAAAAAAGACCAATTGTAATACAAAGGTGTCTTTTTTTGTATTAAACAAGGGGGAGAACAACATGGCCGTGAAAACAAAAGCAACTACCGTAAAAACCAATTCATTGCTGGAACATGTGGATGCGGTGAAAAAAGGGAAAAAAGTGTTTGAAGATGCTTTTCAGGGGGTTTCCCGTATGATTCTGGATGCCGGTATTCAGAAAATCACTGTAAAAGGAAAATCCACCTACCAGTTTGACCTTTTCACCCAGGGCAAAAAACACCTGGTGGGTATGTATGATGAGATCAATTCGTTTGTTTCCTTTGTCAAGGATGCCTCGGAAGGCGGTTCTTCACGGGAAATGGCTTTTGTGCTGGTGGGAGAACCCGGAAACGGCAAAACCTTTTTTGTGGAATATCTGTGTGACCGGTACAGGGAATTTTTATCCATTCCCGAGAACAAAAAATACACGTTCAGATTCATCAACCTGGACATCCTCGGAGGATATGGACAAATTCGGTTCATTGAATCCCAGACCTATGAGGATCCCATGATCCTGGCCATGAGCATTGAAGCATCCAAAGACCGGTCCATGGACTACCTGGCGAAAAAATTCAAATTCACCGATCTTCAGATTGAAAACATTTACGCAAAATACCGTCCTATGGGGGCCTGTTCCGCTTATATCTGGAACGATATCAGAGAATATTGTGACAATGATATCGACAAGATGCTGTCATTTGTAGAAATCGTACCAGTGCCGCTCATTGAAAGTCTGGGTACCATCACCGGCAAATACCCTGCCAAGGACAAGATCACTTCATCTGCCGTGGATCTCATGGGAGAAGAGTCCATCCAGCGGCTGCTTCACATAACCGACACCAACAACCCTTACCGGTTTGACCTGCGGCGCGGCGCCCTGGCCCGGGTGGCAGGCGGCGGCATCCATTTTTCCGATGAAATTTATAAAAACAAAAAAGACCTGGTCCAGGTCTATCTGGGGGTCATCCAGAACAGGATGATCGAACTGGACGGGTTCAAGTGGCCCATTGACACCTTGATCATCGCCACCAGCAACAATTCCGAGTTTGACACCTTTCTTTCTGAAAGAGAAGAAGCCCCCATTGTTGACCGCTGCCGGATCTGTTATGTGGCCCATAACACGGATTACAAGATCCAGAAAACATTGACGGAATATGCCATCGGCAAGGATGTCAAGCGCTCTTTGGCACACGAGGTGCTCCATCAGGACCCCAACCTCAATTATGCAGCATCGGTGGCCGTTGTTTTGACCCGGCTGCCAAGGTCTGAAAAACTGACCCCGGTGGAAACCATGAAGCTGGCAGCCGGGGAGGTGGCCGGCGAAAAAAGCCTGAAAACCCTTGCAGAGCTTATTGATACACTGAACCAGGATACGGACATCACCAAACGGTTCGGCCAGAAAGGGCTGGGCCAGCGGAACCTGGGAAGGGCGGTGCAGCTGCTGCTGGAGTCCTCTGAAACCAATGAGGGCAAGTGCATGTTTGCCCTGGATATTTTCACCTCTCTGGAACGGGTGGTGCTGGATTATGTTCATGAACCCGCAGACCGGGCCAAATTCATGGAAGATCTGAAAATTGCCAGGGGCCTGTACCGGGAACGCATCATGACAGAGATGTTCAATGCCTACATGGATGAACCCCTTGCCATTAAAAAAGATGTGCTCAATTATGTGAACATGATCATCGGGGTTGATGCCGAACATCTGGGACCGGACATGATGTGGAAATACAAAGATCCCCAGACCGGTGAACTGAAAGCCTTGAAAATAGATGAACGGTATATCAAAAATGTGGAGGAACGCCTGGGGCTGAAAACAGAAGAACAGCGGGCATCATTCCGCAATTCCATCCGCAAGATCTACGGCCAGAAACTGTCGGTGGATCCCAACTATGATTTTATGGATAATCTGGAACTGGTCAAGGCCATCACCGATGTGCGGCTCAAATCCGATATTGCCGGTGCCGGTTCCCTGGTCGGTGCCCTGGCCAACAGGACCAATGAAGAAAATCAGAAACTGTATGACCGCATGATCACCACCATGAATGACAAACTCGGGTACTGCCGCACCTGCGCCCAGAAAACCATTGAGTATTTCTGCAGCCAGGAGGATGACAGTTAGAAAGGGGGTGCAGGATGATAACCCTTGATGAACTCCTTGAAAGGGATAAAAAAAGGGAAGAAGACGGATTTAAACGCAAAATCCGTATTGGACGTATTGTAAAACCCGGATCCGGCAATAAAGAAAAAATTATTGTGGTGCCCACCACCGTAGAAGAAAAATTTGTGCATGATGACATTGTTGCGGAACAGGAGCAGGGAGAGGCTGAACCCACTGGTGGTACCGGTGAAGGCCAGGAGGGAGACGTCATCGGTGAACAGCCCGTCAGGCCTGAAGAAGGCGAAGGCGAAGGTGAAGGAGAGGGTGAAGGTCCTGGTGAGGGCAAAGGCGGTGAGCACGAAATCGAGGCCAACGCCTATGAACTGGGAAAAGTACTGTCCCAGGATTTTGAACTGCCCAATTTAAAAGACAAGGGCAAAAAAAAAGTGCTTGCCAGATATGTGTATGATCTCACCGACAAGAACCAGGGCGTCGGACAGGTGCTGGACAAGAAGGCGACTTTAAAAAAAATTGTTGAAACCAACATGTCTTTGGGCAATATCCCGGATGTGTCAAACATTGACACCACCGGTTTCATTGTCTCCCCCCGGGATCTGATCTACCGGATTCTTTCCAGAGAAAAAGAATATGAATCCCAGGCCCTGGTATTTTTTTTGCGGGACTATTCCGGATCCATGGGCGGAAAGGTGACCCAGACCGTGGTATCCCAACATGTGATGCTGTATTCCTGGCTCATGTACCAGTATGAAAAACAGGTGGAAACCCGGTTTGTTCTGCATGATACAGAAGCCAGGGAAGTCTCTGATTTTCAAAAATACTATTCCTATAAAGTAGCCGGCGGCACAAAAGTGTATACTGCTTTTAAGCTGGTAAATGATATTGTGGAAAAAGAAAACCTTGCACGGGACTACAATATTTATGTGTTCCACGGAACAGATGGTGATGACTGGGACAAGGACGGCAAACAGACCCTGGCGGAAATAGAAAAAATGCTGACCTATGCAGCCAGGATCGGGATAACCATAGTGGAACATGCCTATGTGGGGTCCAAACAGACGGAAGTGGAAAAATACATACAATCTTCAGGCCTGCTGACCAGTCACCACCATCTTATCAAACTGGATGTCATGGCGGAAAATGTGGATGATTCCCGGATTATCCAGGGCATCAAGACTTTGATTTCCTGAGAAATGGTTGTGCAGATCTGACCGAAAGTGAGCAATGCATGGAACTTGTCAGTCAACATGTCAAAGGCATTATGGAAGAGTGCAAAATCCGGGCCCGGGATGCAGGGCTGCGGTTTGACGACGAAACTTTGGAGTACATTGTCACCAACAGAGATTTGATAGAGTTATCCCCCAAAATGATGATTCCCACCCTATATGATTACTGGGTGCATGACGTCAGGGTGCTGTCCGGCAAAGGCATGTATGAGGCATATCCGTCAAACCCTTTTGAAACCGTTATCAACACCCGGCCGGCCATTTCCTATTACAATGACAATAACCCGGACTGGCTCAATGTCATGATTTTTTATCATGTGCTGGCCCATATTGATTTTTTCCAGAACAACATGTTTTATAAAAACACCTGGGATATTGATCTGGCAGGCCAGGCCCTGGCAGACAAACGCCTCATTGCCCGACTCCGGAGTGAAAAAGGCAGGTGGGTGGATTATGTTATTGAGTTTGCCAGGGGAATGGACAACCTGGCAGGGTTTCACAGGGATCTGAGCCGCACCCTTTTACAAACCGGTGCCAGAAAACTTACCAGAACAGATTTTTATTTTGATGTGTTTTTGCAAAAGATCATCTCCGTGCCCCAGCATGAATATGTAAAGGAAATTTCCCGGTACAATGAGTGCCAAAAAGACAATGTGGATTTTTTCAGCCAGGTAACAGGTAAATATCCGGAATTCAATGAACTCTATCGGAAGGAAACAAAAAAAAAATCCCCGTTCCAAATGGATATCATGGAATATATTCTCCGGTATTCCCCTTTTTTGCGAAAAGAAGAAAATGAATGGATGACCTCTGTGATTCATATTGTCAGAAGCACGTCTTTGTATTTTCAACCACAGATCCGTACCAAAATCATGAATGAGGGATGGGCATCGTTCTGGCATGAAAAACTGTTCATGGCAGATGACAGGATCAGCGGGCATGAAACCGATTATGCAAAAGTCAATGCCTCGGTGACCGCCATGCCCAAGGTCGGGCTCAACCCTTACGCTTTAGGTATGCGCCTGTTTGAGCATATTCGCGAAATGGAGGATAAGGGACGGTATTCTTTTGCATATTTTCTTCTCAGGGATGCGGTTCTGAAAGAAAAATATGACCAGCATAAAAACACCGGCCAATCCTTTATTTTCAAGGTCAGAGAGGATATGGATGATTTCACATTCATCAACCATTTCCTGGAACAGGAATTTGTGGACAGGCACAGATTGTTTGTTGCCGGTAAACGGATCAACAACCAGAACATGACCTGGCAGTACTATATTAAATCCAAAAAGGCAGACGATTATAAACAGATGGTCATCAACACCCTTTACCATCCACCTGATATCCGCATTGATGCAGAAAAAACCAAAGACGGGATCCTGTACCTGGACCACCGGTTTGAAAACAAGCCGTTGAAATCCGATTTTATAGAAAATACCATGATCGGCATTGAATTCTTATGGGGGGGACCCGTGCATCTGGAAACCAGTGAACCCAAATCCGCAACCCGGCTGGATCCCAGGTATACCAATTTCTGGGATCCTTCTGCGCAGGGATCCCTTCCTGAACCGCCGGCGCTCCCCATTGAATGGAAACGGGTGCGGTATATAATCAAGGACCGTAAACTGCACAAGCAGGAGTTATAATATATGATGGATGACAACCCAGTTTCAACAGAATCTGTTGACCAGGCCCTGGAACTTCTGGGAAAAAACATTCAGGACTATCAGCGGCTGCATCCTGTCTCTTTTGAGGCGTTTTTAAATATTCTAAAGGCCCGTCCTTCCCAGGTTTTAAGAAATATATTCCAGTCTTTTCACGATATGGTCAAAGCCCATGTGGATGAATACAAAGATCCTGTTACCGGTGAACAGGATAATCTGGCGTTTACCCATTATGACTGTACCAGGCTTTTTGTGGAAGGATCTGACAATCCCTATTTTCCGGACATGCTTTTTGCCAACCGGTTCATGAAACAGATGGAATACCTGCGCCATGGTGCCCAGCAGAACCGCATTTATATTTTTTATGGGCCCCATGGCTGCGGCAAAAGCACTTTTTTAAACAACCTGCTCAAAAAATTTGAAAGCTATGCCAACACTGATGAGGGACTCAGGTATGAGATTGTGTGGCGCCTGAACATCAAAAAGCTGCATGACCAGGACCATTCACTTTCCTTGTCCGCCTTTGAGCGCCTGATCCAGTATGTTGAAAAAGAAAATGAGGCATCAGGCAATAAAGCTGAAGAACTGTCGATGGCAATCCATGAGCGTGATTATATCGAAGTCCCCTGCCTGGCCCATGACAATCCGTTTCTGGTTATCCCCAAGGAACAGCGCAGGGGAATTCTGGATGAATTAATTAAAAATGATCAGTTCAAATGGCGGCTGTTCACGGAAAAAGAATATGAATGGGTATTCACCGAAGAAACCTGTACCGTGTGTTCTTCTATTTACAATGCCCTGCTTGAGCGGCTCCAGCACCCCACAGAGGTCTTTAAAATGCTCTATGCAAGACCCTATTACATTAACCGCAGGATCGGCAACGGTATTTCCGTATTCAACCCCGGGGACAAACCCTCCAAACAGAATATCATTTCCAACCAGATGCTCCAGAACCGCATCAACACATTGTTCCAGGATTCCAATCTCATCCATTATACCTATTCCAATTTTGCCAAAATCAATAACGGCATTTATGCCCTGATGGATATCAAATCCCACAATATTGAACGGCTGGTGGAGCTGCACAACATTATATCCGAAGGGGTCCACAAGGTGGAAAATATGGAAGAACGGGTGGACGC
>Ga0102943_1001066_pt1 | contig 17436 bp, 16 predicted proteins | sample SalPonC_black_MG_FD_78174 | JGI IMG/M metagenome (GOLD analysis project Ga0102943, IMG submission 78174) | Salt pond soil microbial communities from South San Francisco under conditions of wetland restoration - Salt Pond MetaG... | ecosystem: Environmental > Aquatic > Marine > Intertidal zone >...
AGAGGAAATTGCTGCCACTACCTCGATAGAACGCAAGGTGCTCAACTTATTTCACGGGGGTTGCCAAATGCCACTGGGCGCTTACTGTTTGCCCACGGAAAATGGCTCTTTCGACCTTCGCGCCGTGATGTCCGAATCAGTGAAGCACAGTCCGGTATATGTTCACCTTTCGGGAAATGATCCCATATCATTGGCGGAACAAGCTGTTTCTGAGCTTAAGGCCAAAGCCCATGAAGCTATTTCTTAGTCGGGATCGGGCAGGAAATGAACTGACTAAATTTTCCCGTGAGCGCGGGTGGGAGCTCAGTTTTTTTTCCTGCATTGAATTTAGCTTGACGGCTGCCGACGAGCCTCCCGAGGCTGACTGGATTTTTTTCTACAGCCCGAGTGCGGTCAGGCTTTACGCCGATAACTTCACTTCTCGCTTTCGTTTTGCCGCCTTGGGTGAAGGTACCGCCGACGCGATGAGAGAACTTGGATTCCAACCCCAATTTATTGGCAAGTCTTCTGACACCTCTGAAGTGATGGAGGAATTTGCGGCGCTGATCAAGTCCGATGAAAAGGTTGTGCAAGCGCGCGGCGAAAAAAGCTTCGAGCGATTGCGGGAACAGCTTCCGCCTTCACAAATTCTCGATTGGCCATTCTACCAAACGCAAGCAAAACAAGAGATTACCGAGGTCACTGCCGACTATTACATCTTTACTTCTCCATCCAATGCGGAGGCTTATCTACAGACACATCAGTTGACAAAGGGCGCCGTAGTGATCGTGTTCGGTGACAGCACAAAAAAAGCTGTGGAGCAATACACCACAGCTAAAATTCTGCTAACCGATAGACCCGGAGAGGAATGGGCCTCTAAAATTTTCGAAAGTCTTTAAGAAAAGGCATTCTCACCCGTAATATCCAGCCCCGTAATCAACAAATGGATATCATGCGTTCCTTCGTAAGTAACCACAGACTCCAAGTTCATCATGTGGCGCATAATCGGGTATTCGTTAGTAATACCCATTCCACCGTGAATCTGACGAGCCTCGCGGGCCACTTTCAAAGCCATGTCCACGTTGTTTCGCTTGGCCATAGAGATTTGAGCGCTGGTGGCTCTCCCTTCGTTTTTAAGCTGGCCCAAACGGAATGTGAGTAATTGTGCCTTGGTGATCTCGGTGATCATTTCGGCCAATTTCTTTTGCTGGAGCTGGAATCCGGCGATCGGTCTTCCGAATTGCTTGCGCTCTTTGCTGTAGCGAAGCGCTGAGTCGTAGCAGTCAAGCGCAGCACCGATGGCACCCCAAGCAATTCCATATCGAGCACTGTCCAAGCAGCTGAGTGGCGCACCCAACCCCGATCTTCCGGGGAGTAAATTTTCTTTCGGAACTTTTACATTATCAAAAACCAACTCACCCGTAGCGCTGGCACGAAGGCTCCACTTTCCGTGCGTTTCGGGAGTGGTAAAACCTTCCATTCCTCTTTCGACGATGAGTCCGTGTATGCGTCCCTCTTCATTCTTAGCCCATACCACTGCGATATTGCAAAATGGTGAATTGGAGATCCAAAGCTTCGCTCCGTTCAAAACGTAGTGGTCACCCGCATCCTTAAAGTTGGTGATCATTCCGCTCGGGTTTGAACCGTGATCGGGCTCGGTAAGACCGAAGCTTCCGATGAATTCACCCGAGGCCAGTTTGGGAAGAAATTTCTTTCGCTGCTCTTCGGTTCCGTATTTCCAAATCGGAAACATTACCAACGAGCTTTGAACAGATGCAGTAGAGCGAAGGCCGCTATCGGCACGTTCCAGCTCCTGCATAATCAGTCCGTAAGAAATTTGGTCCATCCCTGCTCCGCCGTATTCTTCGGGGATGTAGGGGCCAAATGCGCCTATTTCTGCCAGTCCGGGAATGACTTGTTTGGGAAATTCTGCTTTTTCGTAATACTCCTCGATGATCGGAGACACTTCCTTCTTCACCCAAGCTCTCGCTGCATCGCGAATGAGTTTGTGCTCGTCGGTGAGCAACTCATCCATCATGTAATAATCGTGTCCTTGATATTGATCAGTACGCATATACTTTTGTTTTACGGGCGCAAAGTTAAGCATATTGTCGTCTAAAATTGCGAGTTTTACCATTCGAATGGAGCCAATTTTACGCGAGAACCCGATTCTTTTTGAGCCTTGGATGGCGGCCGTTTTCCTGATTGCTTTGGGAGCACTAGGATATATTCGCATGGTGTATTCAAAGCGTTTTGGCCTATTAATTAAGACGGCAGCTCGTTTGCAGATTCTACGACAGGTTATGCGAGAAGAATTGCTCTTTTCGCATCGGGCTTCGTTGGTGCTGTTTACTCACTTTATTGCGATGACTGCTTTGATCATTTATGCGGCGCTCAATTACTATGGAGTGGTCAGTGAAGACTCTCTGGGGCTCACTCTTTATCTTTCCATCCTATTCGGGCTACTCGGGCTCTATTTATTCAAGTTTGCTTTTATGGGTATTTTGAAATGGGTATACCGAGATAGAGGATTGATGCGGGAGTATCGCTTTGAAATTTTTTCAGTGAGTAAAATTTTAGGGCTTCTATTTTTACCGTTGGCACTTATTTCCGTTTCCGTAAATGTAGGCAAGCTGGAATGGGTTTTCCCCTTTGCGGCGCTGCTGTTTGCTGTGTCTTTTGTTTTCAGAACTATTCAAGGATTGGTGATGAGCTTTTCTTACAGTGTTTCACGAATCTATATTATTTTGTACCTTTGCACCCTCGAAATTTTGCCCTTTGTGCTGTTTTTGAGTCTCTTTAAAAAGAGTTTTGCTTAAGCACGCCTCGGGTTTAAAACTGGAATGTATATGGCAGAAAAAGTCAAATCAATTCTGATCTCTCAGCCCAAGCCGGCTTCTGATAAGTCACCTTATTTTGAATTGGCTGACAAGTACAAGATTCAGATTGATTTCAGACCATTTATCCACGTGGAAGGAGTTCCCGCAAAGGAGTTTCGCCAGCAAAGGGTGAACATCTTGGAGCACTCGGCTATCATTTTGACCAGCCGAAATGCTGTTGATCACTTCTTCAGAATGTGTGAAGAAACCAGGGTAAACGTGCCTGAGTCTCTAAAATACTTTTGTTTGTCTGAATCCACGGCTTACTATCTTCAAAAATATGTGGTATACCGTAAAAGGAAAATTTTCCACGGCAAGCAAAAATTTGAAGACTTGATGGAAGTCATCAAGAAGCACAAAAATGAGAAGTTCTTGCTTCCATGCTCTGATATCCACAAGCGCAACATTACCGATTTATTGGACAAATTCAACATCAAGTATACCAAGTCCGTGTTTTACAGGACGGTATGCAGCGATTTGTCTGATCTCGCCGATGTTAACTACGACATGCTGGTGTTTTTCAGTCCTTCAGGAATAGAATCTTTGCTAAAAAACTTCCCCGACTTCAAGCAAAACGCAACTCGTATTGCGGCGTTCGGGACGACAACTGCTGAAGCGGTTAAAGATGCCGGATTGACATTGAATGTGCACGCCCCGGCCCCCGGTTTTCCATCCATGTCCATGGCCATTGAGCATTACATTAAAAAAGCAAAATAGCAGTTAAGCAATATAGATGATTGAAAAAGGCGACCTTTTGGGTTGCCTTTTTTATTATTGCCCTAAGATGAGTTACCGATTTTCAAAAGCTGAAAAGATTTGTTCCAAATACGAGATTGATGCGCTCTTTGAAAAGGGCAAAAATCTACGGGCAGGGTCATTGGGCGTTAAGGTTTTATGGCAAGAAACACAAGATTGGCCTCCTTTGAAGTTTCTGGTAGTCGTACCGAAAAGGCGCGTGAAAAAAGCAGTCGATCGGAATCGACTCAAGAGGCAGTTGCGCGAAATCATACGGCTAAATAAGAAAGTGATTGAAAATGAAGTGGCAAAAGCCAATAAAAGACTTTTGATTGCCGTTATTTACAACGGGCAACCAAAATCAAACTATTCACAACTTCAGTCGTCTTTTGTCCGATTGGTGAATCAGATGCCGGAAGTGATTAACAAGATTTAATTGCCAATTGAAGCCAAATCAAGAAGGTGGAGAGATTTCTGTTATAAATTTAGTGCTCAATACAGTTTTACATGAAGATGAAGGCAAAGAGAATATTTGTGGGAACAGCCATATTGGCTGTTGGTTTTTTAGGGATACGTGCCGTAGCTCCCGGTGATAATTTCTTTGAAGTTTCAAAAAACTTGGAAATTTTCGCCACCCTTTATAAGGAGTTGAATATCTACTACGTGGATGAAACCCAACCGGGTGACTTGATGAAAACGGGGATTGACGCCATGCTGGAATCATTGGACCCATATACCAACTACATTACAGAAAGTAATATTGAGGACTACCGCTTTATGACTACCGGTCAATACGGCGGAATTGGGAGTTTGATTCGCTCAATAGATGGTTCCGTTTACATCTCTGAACCTTATGAAAATTCTCCTGCTCAGAAATCGGGATTACGTGCCGGAGATAAGATCTTGATGATAGACGGAGTGACCATCGAAGACAAAGATCAAGAAGAGATCAGTTCCTTACTAAAAGGACAGTCGGGAACCGGGCTAACGGTGACCTATGAGCGCTTCGATATGATCAATGAGGTGGAAATTACTCGGGAAGAGATTAAGATTCCGGATGTTCCTTATTACGGCATGCTCGATGACAAAGTTGGCTACATCAGCCTCAACAGCTTTACCCAAACTGCCAGCAAAGAAGTGCGGGCTGCTTTTGTGGAACTCAAAAACGAACATGGCATGGAAAAACTCATTTTTGATCTGCGCGGAAATGGAGGTGGACTCTTGCGAGAAGCGATTAACATTGTCAATTTTTTCGTTCCGAAGGGACAAGAAGTTGTTCGTACAAAGGGAAAGATTTCTGAATGGGACAGAACCCATGTCGCGCTGAATGAGCCATTGGATCTGGAGATACCGTTGGTGATTCTGGTAGACCAAGGAAGTGCTTCGGCTTCTGAAATTGTTTCGGGAAGTATTCAAGATTTGGACCGTGGAGTGGTCGTAGGAAATACCACTTTTGGAAAAGGCCTCGTTCAACAAACAAAAGATTTGCAGTACAACAGCAAGTTAAAATTAACGGTGGCAAAATACTACATTCCCAGTGGTCGTTGCATCCAGAAATTGGACTATTCTCACAAAACCGAGGATGGTAAGGTAGAAGAAGTGCCGGACTCCCTCCTGAAAAGGTTTGAGACGAAAAGTGGTAGAGTCGTAATGGACGGGAGAGGAATTGAGCCCGATGTAAAAGTTGAGAATGGAGAGATTCCACACGTGGTACTGAGCTTGCTCACAGAGAATCTCTTTTTTAAGTATGCCAATGATTACGCCAGAGACAGAGAGACAATCGCAGATGCAGCCAGCTTTGATCTGAGCGAAGAGGACTACAATGAATTTGTGAAATATCTGGAAGGGAAGAATTATTCTTATACCACCGATACCGAAAAAGAATTTGAAAGACTGGTAACTGTGGCAAAAGATGAGAAGTATTACAGCATCACCGAAGAAGCATTCAAGCAAATGGAAGCCGCGATTAGTTCCAAAAAGAACAATGACTTAGAAATTTTTCGAGAGGACATTGAACCCATTCTGGAAAACGAGATTGTATCTCGCTACTACTACCAAAAAGGAAGAATTCAAAACAGCTTGGCTGAAGATGCGGCCATAGATTCAGCTATGGTTATTCTCGCCAACACAGAGAAATACGCCCAAATCTTAACGCCTCAGTAAATTGGCAATAAATTCCGGGAAGCTTCACGATTACAGGCTTTACGTCATTTGCCTTTTGGCAGTTGGAATGCCAAACCTGAACCTCTTGATGAGCATAGGAACCATCCTATTGCTCATTTTTTGGTTGATTGACCCCGGGGCAAAAAAAGGGCTAAGTCGACTCACCTTCCATAATCCTGCGACATGGATGGCGGGTCTCTTTTTTCTTCATGTCATTTGGTTGATCAATACTTCTGACTGGGCTTATGCAGCCAAGGATCTGCGTATAAAACTTCCCCTGCTTGTATTGGCATTGGCCTTGGGTACCATTAAACTCTCCAGAGATGATTTAAAGAAAGTTTTCGTGGCTTTGGGGGTTGGTATATTCGTAGCAACTATTGTCGGATATTACCTCTACTTCTCCAATCCCATGGTCAAGATGGATCCCAGAAGTATGACTCCTGACATATCACACATCAGGCTCAGCCTGATGATTGTCGTGTTTATTGGAGGATGCCTTGAATTCTATTCAGAGATTGACACCAAATGGAAACTGTTATCGGTAATCGCCATTTTAAATGCATGTGTTTTTCTCTACTTTCTTCAAACGTTGACCGCTTTGGCCGTTCTTTTCGGAGGGCTGGGCATCGTTCTACTCAGACAAGTCTATATAAGGTCGGGAACAGTTCTGAAAATTGGAGTTGTAACGGCTTTTGTGGCAGTGCCAATCGTTTTGATTTTTGCCATGAAGAGCTACTATACCAACTATTATGAGCTGGCTGATGATGCCCTTCCATTATTGGACAAGACTGCTGATGGGAACGCATACAACCATTACGATACATTGCAAATAGAGAATGGAAATTACCTCTACGCCAATATGAATGAAATCGAGATGGTAGAGGCGTGGAATAAACGTAGTGCTGAAAAAATAAACTACCGTCCAACCGAGAGCGATCTGCTGAAGTATAGAGTAGTTCGCTACCTCACATCTAAAGGGTTAACAAAAGACCGAAGGGGAGTTGAACTTCTTTCTGATGAGGATGTCAAGAATATTGAAGCGGGGTTTCCGGCAGTGGCATATGTAGAGAAATCGGGATTGGAATTGAGGCTGCATACATTTTTGCATGGAACACATTTGTATATAACCAGTGGTACCATACAAGGATCATCTTTTTATCAGCGCTTTGTGTATTGGCAAATTGGATTGACCTTGGCACGTAAAAACCTCTTGACCGGTGTAGGAACCGGAGACGTGAAGCAATCTTTTAAAGATGCTTACATCGACTTCCCCATTTTCATAGAACCACAATATCGCCACAGAGCCCACAATCAATACATCACATTCCTGGTAACTTTCGGAATAGTCGGTCTCTTGTATTTTTTGAGTTTTCTGGGTGTTCTGATTGATAGGTGGAAAAGTGAGCGTTTATTTCTCTTTTTCGCTATCGTCGCGCTTATTTCTTTTTTGACTGAAGACACATTGGAAACTCAAGCAGGTGTGACTTTCTTCTCATTCTTTGTGGGGCTTTTTTCTGCTGCTTCCGCAAAGAATTAGTTTCAATAACTTTATAAAGTGATTAAAAAGGAGAAAATTGGAATTCTGATCTACGGAAAGAAACTGGATGCTTCTAAGCGAGAGATTCTTATTGCAGCCAAGATTATGAATAGTGGAAGATTTAGGATTTTGCTTTTTGGAAAAAATAAAAGTAAAGCCAAGTCTCTGGCTTCTCAATCTCGCTTAGAATACGTTAAAATCGGAAAAATTGCAGGCCGTCATGATTTTAATGCAGCGCTGAAATTCACCAAGATTTTAAAGGATAAAGGAATTTCAACCATCATCTTTCGGGATCATCGTTCGACCAATCTTTTGGTCACTACCAAGTTTTTAATGAAAGGGAGGTTGAGGTTGGTCTTTATTCAAGATCGGCACCTGACTGAGATGAAACCGGATTTTCTACACACGTTTCGTTTCAATCAAATAGATGCCTGGATTACCCCGATCAATCAGACGGCAAATAATGTAAAAGTCGCGACAAATCTGGCGCTTGACAAGGTGCACGTATTGCCTCTTCCCGTTCCCAGAAAGCTATTCCAATTTGACAAGGATGAAAGAGATTTAAGAAAATCAATTCTTTTTGGTGACTCCGGAAGTATAGTGATGGGCTGGAGTGTGCCGAAGGACAAAGCCCTCGTGCAGAGAACCGGAATGAAGTTATTGCAATTGCTCAGGTCAAAAAAAGGGGTCAACATATGTCTGAATTTTCGAGGGTCAAAGCTTGAAGACTTTTATGCTGAGATTCCTGAGCTGCATGCATTCAAAGATGTGATTAAAGCGACACCTTTTGATCACCACGATGCCGATATGTACGCTCATCTCGACGCTCTGTTTATCGACCCGGAAAGAGAGCCGTTTTCAGGTATTGCCAAGCGGGCGCTCATGGCCGGAGTACTGCCCGTTGCACCCAAGTCCCTGGTGTCAGACGAATTGCTCGACAACGGCAAACACGGAATAATCTATACTGACTCTGATAGCGCTACCAAGTTTGAGAAGGCCACAGATCCTTCTTTTCTAGCCAATTTCAGAGAAGAAATCCAAGTCTATGTGGGTGAAAGATTCACAAAAAAACGCTTCAAGGCTGACCTTGAAGCGTTGATTCATGCATTGCCGAAAAAAGCCAGAGCCCGCTAGAGCGTCTTAACCCATTTTCCGGAGCGAAGATCCTTTCCATCGACTGTTTGAAGTCGGTAGATGTACATACCATTTTCAAGTTCCGGTACGGAGATCTGTTGCAGACCTTCTTTTACTCTCAATGATTTCACTTCCTTCCCCGAGATGTCGAAAATTCTGAATACCACATTTTCGCCACTGAATGTTCTTGTCAAGTTGAAATCGAGGTAGAACATCTCACCTGACGGATTGGGGTATACTCTAAAAGAAACTACGCCGTCGTTTTCGTTTACCGAAGTAACGTCGGCAATGGTAATGCAGTAGTCCTCCGTTTCTCCCCAAAGAAAATTCTCGCAGCTGGAAACATCGTCGGGAATGCCAAACCCTCCTACGTATTTCATGGCAATTCTCATTCTTGTCGCACCCAATTCGGCATCATCGGGAATGGTGATGTCACCCGCAACCGGCTCGTCAGATCCCTCTTCCGAGCTCAACATCACTTCATTATTTGAGAAAACTCCATTTTGATTTAAGTCAATCCAAATTTTGAAAAATTCCGGAAACGATTGGCCATCAAACCCGGGAGTAAGCAGTGCTTCATACGTCTCGCCCTGACCCAGAACAATGTCAAAGTCCTCAAAGAGAGCGTACCCTCCGTTATTTCCCGTTTCAAAGGTGTATTCGCCTATTGTCACTTCATCGATGAATTCTTCCGAGCTGTTTTCTCCAAAGTTCGGGCAGTAATCATTGTCTAAGCACGCTCCACAACCTTTAGTTCTGATTTCACTAGTGTTTCCGGCTTCTTGGTCTTCAAGGCAAGCAGGAGAAACTAGAAACTCATATTCCGTGCATGGTACCAAGCCGTCAACCGTTGCTTCTTCTTGATCGGTGTAGTTTCCGAATAGAATCCACTCATCAGCTCCCGACTCGCGGAAGTATAAGTTGTAAGAATCAATTCCAAAATCGGTAGACCAAGCCAGATTGGCTTCGGTTTCTAATTCTGTTTCGGCCTCAAAAGATTCGGGGTTCACGCAACAGCCCAAAGTTGAAATAGAAAGACATGACGTATAAACCACTTCATCTCCTTCAGCGCAAGATGTGCCGATTTCAAAGTCATAAGTCGTGCAGATGCTGAGTGTGTCGATAATGAGTGAGGTCCCTTCAATATTTTCAAAGATGATCCATTCCTCGCTGTCCTGCGCTTTGAAGCGGATGGTAGCAAGATTATTCGATAGATTCTCCCAAGAGAGGGTATAAACCGTATCTGTTTCTAACTGAGAAGTGAAACCTACGGGCGGCAGGCATATATTCGTATCCTGACAGGCATTCATGATTTCAATCAAACTGTTAAAGGCATTAATTCTTCCGCCCGTCACGGTTTCTCCCACTAAGTTGGGCACAATATCCACTCCGTCAAAAAGCGCTTGACGAACCAAATCCGCACCTGCCTGTGGGTCATTTCTCACAAATTCTGCGAAACTCTCACAGGGTGCTGAATACAAGAGCGCAATGACTCCCGCCGTCAAGGGTGAGGCAAAGGAGGTTCCCGAAGTAGAGGTATAACCATTGTTTCCTGCTGTAGTCACAACATCTTCTCCCGGAGCTCCGAAGTCTACGGTTGTGGCTCCATATGCTGAAAAAGTTCTGATGTCATTATTATTGGTTGCAGTCACACTTAGCATGTAATCGCTGGGAGCAGCCGTGGGGATGTCACCCGTTACATCAATGTTGATGTTTTGATTTGATGTAGCTCCGCAATTAAGAATCCCGTATGTGCCGAGGGTGTCGTAGAAGGCACTCCAGAGTGGCACTTCGTTTGGGTCTCCAAAATCAATTCCCCAAGAGGCATTGGTAGCCACAACGAATGCTCCGGAATCGCCCTCAGTTTGGTCATAACGCTGTCGCATGGCAAGCGGATAGGTGTAGGCCGCAATCACGGATGATTCGTCTCCGAGATTCTCCCCTGAGACAGACATTATTTTGACATCCCAGTTGGCTCCGATCACGCCAAGGTTGTTTCCACCCGTTGCTCCGATCATTCCCATGACATTTGTTCCGTGGCCTCCTTGCAGTACGGAACCTTGGTCATTTTGGGAGTTAACGTCCCACCCCAGATAATCATCGACGTAGCCATTGCCATCATCGTCAATGCCATTATCGGGAATTTCCTGATTGTTCCTCCAAGCATTGGCCTGTAAGTCGGGATGATCGAGATTTCCTCCTTCGATGACGCAGACTACTATGGTATCACCCGTAGCAGTAGTTCCACCGGTGGTGAGTCCCCAAGCGAGATCGATGTCAATATCAGCATCTTCCGTGCCTCCGTTTTGACCGGTGTTATCATGATGCCATTGATCAGCATAATTGGGATCATTTATTTCATCACATCGCTTTGTTACATGGTGATTGAACTGAGCGAGGCTCACTTTTGGGTTCGCTCGCAAATCACTTAGAAGAGCATTCGCATTTTCGCTCTCGTCAAAGTGAAACCGATAAATGTTCATTGGTTTTGAAAGAAGCTTGTCTGCTTGCAAATTCCCGTATTCGGCTGCCAGTTGCTCAGGAACTACTCCTGTGTTCAACTGAATCAGCAATTCTCCTTCAACGCGGGACATTTGCCCGTACATGTTTAATGTTAATAAGGCCATGCAGCAGGCCGCAAAGAATAAAGCTTTAATTTTCATGTTTGGTGGTGGTATTTTTAAAAAATTCTCGCCTGGTAAGGTCGGAATTTAACAACTCCAAAACCTCCGATCTTGTTTAAAATCTTGGAATTCTACTCTTTAAAAAAGACTCTTTTTACTCTTTGAGAAATATTGGTGAGAACTTCATATGGAATTGTTTGGAGATTTTCAGCCATCGTATAGATCGAATTATTATTACCGAAAACCTCCACTTCATCTCCTTCATCACATTCTATATCAGTGATATTGACCATGGACATATCCATGCAGATATTTCCGATGAACGGAGCCTTTTTTCCATTAATACTGACCTCACCAACCCCATTTCCTAAAGCCCGTGGCAGGCCGTCAGCGTACCCCATTGCTATAACTCCTATCCGTGTTTTAATGGGTAAACTTGATTGGGGAGAATAGCCAACTCCTTCTCCTTCAGATGCAATTCTAATTTGCGAAATAATGGTTTTGAGTGTACTGATGGGTTTGAGATTTTTTCTGAATTCTTCGTTCGATGAAAGGCCGTAAAGTCCCAACCCCAATCGCACCATATCCATTTGATAATTCGAGTGGCGCAGTATTCCGTTAGAGTTGAGCGAATGCCGCATGAAGTCTTTTATTCCACCATCGATTAAAATTTTACAGCTTTCATTGTACCGTTCGATTTGCTTTTCGGTCAGCCGGTCAAATTTGGCTTCGTCACTACCTGCCAAGTGCGTGAATACGGAATAAACATTCAGCTTATCTTTGAGGGCGACGAGTTTTGGCGCTAGTTCGCTCACATCTGAAACATCAAACCCAAGGCGGTTCATGCCCGAATTAATTTTGATGTGGACCTTGTATGGCGTTTTTTCTGAATGGACACTCAGCGCATCCTCGAATTTCATCAGAGTGGAAAAGCTGTAAATCTGCGGCTCAAGATCATAGCGGATCATCGTGTCGTAGGCCACCGTCTCGGGATTGAGCACCATGATCGGCATTTTAATCCCTGACTCCCGTAGTGCCACACCTTCGTCGGCGTAGGCCACAGCCAAGTATTCAACACCCGCATACTCCAATGCGGCCGCCACCTCTGTGCTTCCGCTTCCATAGGCAAATGCCTTGACCATGACCATGATTCGAGTGGTGGGGTTGAGCAATGACCTGATGTATTCAAGATTCTGATTCATCTTGTTCAGGTCGATTTCCATCACGGTTTCGTGTTTCTTTGCTTCCAGCCTATGCACGATTCGCTCAAAGCCAAAAGTACGCGCTCCTTTCACCAGAATCGCCATTTCTTGAAAGTCATGCTCGTGGAACGCATTGAGAAACGTTTCCGTATTTTCGAACTTCAGCACGTTCAAATGTTCAAATAGATGAGCATTCGAACTGATTTCTTTTCCGATGGCAAATAAATGCTTGATGTCCTTTCGTCCAATAATATCTGCGACCTTGGTGTAGAGCGATTCGGGATCGTCGCCGGTTTGTAAAATGTCACTCAAGATCAATGTTTTGTCTCGTCCTTGAGCTTGCATCGCTAAAAAGTCCAGTGCGATGTCTAAAGAAGCCAGGTCAGAATTGTAGGAATCGTTGATGATGGTGCAACGATTGATTCCCGTTCGTTTTTCAAGGCGCATGGCTATGGGACTCAATTGCGAAAGTCGCTGTGAAATCGTGCGGGCATCCATGCCGTGGTGAAGCAAGAATAGCCAGCAGTGGCATGCATTTTCAATAGATGCATCATCAGAGAAGGGAATCGAGATCACGGATTCATTGCCTTCGTATTTTGCGCGAATCCGAGAATGATTCGCCGTTTTTTCAACCGCGAGGATCACTAAATCGCTATTCGGATCTTTACCCCAAGTGAGATGTTTACCCGAGTATTTTTCAGAAATAACTTCTTGCACCAAGGTATGGTCACGGCATGAGATCAGCACTTCCGTCTCGAGAAAGAGTACGAGTTTTTCCACTGTCTTTTCACGTAAATCGGTGAAGTTTTTTTGGTGTGCAGGACCGATATTGGTAAATATGCCGATCGAAGGCTTAACGATCTTTTCAAGATGGATCATTTCACCTTTTTTGGAAATGCCACATTCGACTATAGCCAGTTCACGATTCACCGTCATCAGCCAAATGGAGAGCGGAACGCCTATTTGAGAATTGTAACTCCGCGGTGTTCTTACGATAGACAGGTCGGGCTGAAGCAATTGAAATAGCCATTCTTTCACAATGGTTTTACCGTTGCTGCCCGTAATTCCTATGACGGGATAGGAGAATTTTTTGCGATGCTCAGCCGCCAACGCTTGCAATGCCTGAAGGGGACTTTTGACCCGAAGAATGTTTGCATCATGAAATAGACTTTCATCGATGCGCTCGCTTACTACAAAGCTTTTTACTCCTTTCCGATATAATTCTTCAATGTATTTGTGGCCGTCATTTTTGTTGGTTTTGAGAGCAAAGAATAAAAAGCCGCTTCCTCCTATGTAAGTTCGGCTGTCGGTTAAGAGATCTCGGATTGTTTCATCCTCGACTATGGAGGCTTCTGCTCCGATAATTTGAGATATGTCCGAAAGTTGGTAAGCGGTTCTACTCATCTTTTTTCGCCGAAGTTTCTTCTTGAATCTTTGCTCTTAAATACGCTTCGCGGCTCAAAGGTTCATACCGATCGAGTTCACCCAGTTCAATGGTGTCGGATCCACCACTGATTCTGTGAGAATAGTTGGCCAATTTTCCCGTTTTGACACAGATGGCGTGAACCTTAGTCACGTATTCGGCTACTGCCAAAATATTGGGTATGGGCCCAAAAGGCTTGCCTTGAAAATCCATGTCCAATCCCGCCACAATTACCCGAATGCCTTGATTGGCCAGCTCGTTGCAAACATTGTGCAGATTGGTGTCAAAAAACTGGGCTTCATCGATGCCGATCACATCCACATCAGAGGCCAGCAGTAAGATGTTTTCGGAAGAATCTACGGGTGTGCTGCGAATGGAATTTCGATTGTGGCTCACCACTTCTTCCTCGTCGTAACGCGTGTCGATGCGAGGCTTAAAGATTTCAATGCGTTGATTGGCAATTTTGGCGCGGTTCAGCCTCCTCAACAATTCTTCCGTTTTCCCGGAAAACATGGAACCACAAATGACTTCAATCCAGCCACCTCCGGGTTTTTTTGATCTGACGGTATCTTCTAAAAACATATACTCCTAAACTCAACCATTCAGGCAATATGCCTTAGTTTTGTCGTTCAGCAAATTTAACATTAATCAATGGCCCGAGAAGACAAGAGCGCTTTTGACTCACCGTTAAATTATGAACAAGAATAACTGTTTTATGACGATACAAGATATCATCAATCAACTCGAAGAGTTAGGTGCCAAATTGGAAGCAGGCAGATTAGGTTCCGAAGAGGTAATAGAAATGGCTGATCTCAGCCGAGATTTATACGAGAGATTGGTCGTGATTCGACACAAGTCCTATGAGGATTTAATCCGCGAAGAGAGGGACGCAGAAGTAGTCGAAGAACCCGCAGCCGGTCCTTTGGATGAAACTTTAGAGCCTAAAACACCTCCCGTATCATCCGAAAAGGAGGTTATTACTGAGGCTATTTCCGAAAAAGAACCCGAGCCAAATTCTGACCGGGATGTAGAAGCAACCGGTCCGGTTATCCCTATGGGAAGTGCCGAGATATCGCCCAATCAGATCTCACTCATCGATTCCATCGAAGAAATAAAGCGCATGGAACAAAGCTTAAATGACAAGTTTCAAGAGAAAAGTGAAGAGAAATCATTGGCACAGAGACTGAAGCAAAAGCCAATTGAAGATCTGACAAGTTCGATCGGGATTAATATGAAATTCCGCTTTATCACGCAACTGTTCAATGAAGACAAGGCTGCTTTTGAGGTCTCCGTGCAAAAGTTGAACTCCTTTGGCTCCTACATCGAAGCCGACGAGTACATTCAGAACACGCTGAGCGAGCAATATGGCTGGAATCCTAAAGACCCGGTGGTAAAGGAGTTGATCGACTTGGCTCAACGCAGATACTTATGAGAAACCTTCTCGGTTTTCTATCGATTGCCTTTGTCGTCCAAGCTTACGGTCAAAACCTCGATCAGGTAAAATCTGATGTGGACAGGCTTGCTTCGCCTCAGTTTGCCGGAAGGGGATACGTTGAAAATGGCCTTGGAAAAGCCTCGGTGTTTTTGCAGAAACGCCTCACCGAAATAGGTTTGGAATCCACAACACAATCCTACGGTTTCGCGGTAAATACTTTTCCCAAAGCATCCACCTTAAAAGTGGGGAAGCAAAAACTCAAAGAAGGGGTTGATTTTATCATTGATCCAAGATCGGGTACTTTCAGCGGCAAGTTGACTATCGTTCGGTTGGATTCAGCTTCATTGCTCGCAAGTGAGATTCCCGATTTGCCGGAAGGCAGCATCCCCGTCATCGATACCGAAGGAATTGATACACCCGATGAGGTGACGGTTCAGTACGACTTTGTTCAATCCGCTTTGAAGCGTGGTCCCGTTATTCTTCTCAAGAACAAATTGACTTGGTCGGTCGGTGAGCAATTGTATGCCAATCCGATTATAGAAGTACTCACTTCTTCCTTTCCGGAAGGTGAGGAGAAGTTAACGGTTAAGACGAAGCCCACCCAAGTTGACTTCACCGCCCAAAACATCATCACCAAAATTCAGGGAAAGAGTTCCGATAGTCTTTTGGTTTTTACGGCGCACTACGACCATTTGGGAATGATGGGAGATGCTCTTTTTGCCGGAGCCAGCGACAATGCTACAGGTACGGCCACCTTGCTTGATCTGGCCACTTACTATGCCGATCATCAACCTGAGTACGACACTTATTTCATCTTCTTTTCGGGAGAGGAAGCCGGGTTGATCGGTTCTCGTTACTTCGTGGAATACCCCACTTTTGATCTCAACAAGGTCAAGTTCTTGATCAATCTCGACTTGATGGGTTCCGCCGAAAAAGGCATTACCATCGTAAATGGCCGGCTGCACCAAGAGCGCATGGCTGCAATGGCAGCGATCAACACTGAGAGAGACTTGGTGCCAAAAATCAAACTCCGCGGAAAAGCGGCAAACAGTGACCATTACTGGTTTTCCGAGAAAGGAGTTCCCGCTATTTTCATTTATACCGTAGGAAATATTACCGCTTACCACGATATCTACGATTTGCCAAATGTGGTGGATTGGAGCAACTACCAAGAAGTTTTTACCTTGTTGGTAGAATTCGTCAAAACCCTCTAGCCTTGTCAAAACTCTATCTCGTTCCTACACCCGTCGGCAATCTCGGCGACATGACTTTTCGCTCTGTGGAAGTCCTTAAAACGGTTGCAGCCATTCTCGCTGAAGATACCCGCACCTCTGGAAAACTCCTCAAGCATTTTGAAATTGAAAATTCGATGATTCCTTTCCATGCGCACAATGAGCATAGGATGTTGGAGAGGGTGATCGAACGATTAAAAAGCGGAGATGAATTGGCATTGATCACCGATGCGGGAACCCCGGGAGTATCCGATCCGGGTTTTTTATTGGTAAGGGCTTGCGCCGAAAATGACATTGTGGTAGAAACGCTGCCTGGTGCCACTGCGGTAATTCCCGCTTTGATCAATTCGGGATTGCCCGCAGATCGTTTTTGTTTCGAAGGTTTTCTCCCTCCAAAAAAGGGGAGGAATAAACGAATGATCGCTTTGGCGGAAGAAGAGCGCACCATGCTTTTTTACGAATCGCCTCACCGAATTGTCAAGACATTGGCTCAGTTTGCGGAGTTTTTTGGCGAAGACCGCCAAGCCGCATTGGTGCGGGAGATTTCCAAAATTCACGAAGAAACCGTCCGCGGAAGTTTGGGTGAACTCGTGGCAAGATATACCGATCATCCGCCGAAGGGGGAGATTGTTTTAGTCGTACAAGGAAAAAAATAGTGTCTGCCCATGCAGTCCGTTATCTGCGTTGCACTTGTTTTTAAAACGGTCATTGCCAAAAGGCAAATCCCTGATTTTAAAAACTTCGTGCGCCTTGTTACCGAACTACATGGTTCAGCCACTACACGATAATGAATAACACTAAGAAATCATGAAGGCCGTATTCTTAAAGTCGTTCGGCAAGCCCGAACAAGCATTTGAAATCAGGGAAACCGATAAACCCGTTTGCAAGGAAACTCAGGTTTTGATCAAGGTGGAAGCCTTTGGTTTGAACTTTGCCGATGTCTTGGCGCGCAGCGGGATGTATCCCGAAACGCCACCAACTCCATGCGTAATTGGCTAAGAAGTGGTCGGGAGAATTGAAGAAGGGGGAAAAGAGGCGGCTGATGGTCTTGTAGGGAAGCGGGTGGTTGCCATGACGCGTTTTGGGGGCTACG
>Ga0102943_1001068_pt1 | contig 17430 bp, 11 predicted proteins | sample SalPonC_black_MG_FD_78174 | JGI IMG/M metagenome (GOLD analysis project Ga0102943, IMG submission 78174) | Salt pond soil microbial communities from South San Francisco under conditions of wetland restoration - Salt Pond MetaG... | ecosystem: Environmental > Aquatic > Marine > Intertidal zone >...
CGGCATGGCCGTCTGTATCTGTGAACAAAAATGCTTTGTGGGCCTGCCCTTTGTTAAAAAACACAGCTGCCAGGATATTGCCGTATCCCTGGAAAGCATCATCACGGAACCGTTGTTCCACCAGGATCTGAAACCGGTCCCCGGGCTGGATGTCTTTTGCAAAATCAATGTCCCAGGCAAAAATATCTGCCAGCTGCCCTGCAAGGGAGGTGCCGTGTCCGGCTTTTTTTACAGCCGCAAAAATACTGGATGCAATGTGAACCGATATCACCTCCTGCCGGATATCATACGCAATGGGAACTTTTCTGATATCATAGCTGTCCTGTTCTTTTTTGATAACCAGCCGGTACTGGTCATCGATATCATAGGCAAATGATACAAACCGATCCTGGTGAAGGGATATGTGAAAAGGCTGCCCTTGTTTGAACCGGGTGAAAGAAAACACCGGCCGGCTTTGTTTTTCAAGGCAGTATATCTCCTGGAGGGACAAATAGGGTCCAAGAACATCAGAGGCTGTATCCCCGCTTTTGAAGTGTCCTTTGATAAGGTGTATTTCAGACGCTTCAGTCTGATCATTTGTATTATCAGACCGGTCAGCAGGAAAATTCCGGGTCCGGCAAAAGGCCGGAGATGGGAGACAAACTGCTGCAGCCGTGTAAACCAGCAACACCAGTGCCAGTATACCCGGCAGCAGATGTTTTCCGGGAAGGGTCAATATATTTGTATGTATTTTCTTTTGCAAAACCGCCTTTCCTGTGCATTGAAACAAACTGCGCTTCTTCCGGGCGGTCATATGACCATCCAGACAACCATGCATACAGCACGCTGAGCAGCAACATATCCAAAGATGGAAAAATAGTAAAGTATTTTATGCCGGTCTGAATACTGGCTATAGCAGCGTGCACTTCTATGGGGAGCCCCTGGTGGTGTCCTGTGCCCGGACCGTCAGATCCGGAGGGGGCCTGGTAAAATATGCCGGAATGGTTTTCAACCAGAGGACGGGTTGCCGCGCTTCAGTGTTCTCATGCAGACAGGCCCCCGTAGATCTCGGGCCGGGCACAGGACACCACCAGGGGCGGGGCTTGAGACAGCGTGCTGCACACAGCGATCGAAAACCTGGCATGCTTATGGCAAATATCCCGTGCCGGTGGCGGCCTGCCGGTTATTGCGCTTTTCTTACCCCGGCAATCAGATCGCTGGCTGTGGCGGCAGCATCCCCCTGTAACATGATGGTTTTGGAATCAGCATACAAGGTGTTGTCCACCCCGGAATAGCCGGGCTTTGCATCGAAATTGCAGACCACCACGGTTTTTGCCTCATGGGCCCGGAGTATGGGCATGCCGGATATGGGGCTGCCATCGGTTTCCATGGCAGCCGGATTCACCACGTCACAGGCCCCGAATATCAGCACCACATCGGTCTGGGAAAATGCAGGATTGATATCATCCATTTCAACCAGTTTGTCATAATCTACTTCCGCCTCAGCCAGAAGCACATTCATGTGGCCCGGCATGCGTCCGGCCACCGGGTGAATAGCAAATGCTACCCGGGCCCCCATGGATGCAAGCAGATCCGCCAGTTCCACCACCTTGAACTGGGCCTGGGCCAGTGCCATGCCATAGCCGGGAATGATAATGACCTTTTCGGCTGACACCAATTGGGCCACGGCAGCATCCAGAAAATTTTCTTTAGTACTGTCCGGGGGCTGCGCTCCGGTGTCGGTTTCAGTCCGGGCATCTTTTTCATGTGACTGTTCTTCTGACAGGATTTCCACAACCTGTTGGATTGTTTCTCCGGCATTTCCCAGCAGCATGACGGTATTGCTGTTTTTATACAGGGAGTTTTCAACCCCGGAATACCCTGGTTTGTCATCCAGGTTACAGCACACCACATGTTTTGCTTCATGGCTGCGCAAAATGGGCATGCCGGATATGGGAGATCCGTCAGTTTCCATGGCAGCCGGATTCACCACATCACAGGCCCCGATCACAAAACACAGATCGGTCTGGCAAAATGCAGGATTGATATCATCCATTTCCGCCAGCATATCATAATCCACTCCTGCCTCGGCCAAAAGCACATTCATGTGGCCCGGCATGCGTCCGGCCACCGGATGAATGGCAAAGGTCACCTTTTTGCCCATGGAAACCAGTTTGCTGGACAGATCGATCACATCAAACTGGGCCTGGGCAACCGCCATGCCGTATCCAGGCACAATAATAACCGTTTCAGCCTTTTGGGCCAGGTCTGCTGCGGTTTTAAAAGGATCGGATGCCGGGTTTTCCGGTTGTGGAACCGGTTTTGCTGCAGCCGGTTCAACTTCGGACCAGTCCGGTGTATCAGAATCTGCCGCCTGACCGGCATCTGATTTTTCCGGCGCTTTTTCCGGTATAAACACATGAAAAAGGCTGCGGTTCATGGCCTTGCACATCACATGGGTAAGGATGGACCCGGAGGCGGCAACAGTGGCACCGCAGGCGATCAGCAGCTGGTTCTCGATAATCATGCCGCAAAAGGCGGCTGCCACCCCGGCGGTGGCGTTTAAAAAGGATATGAGCACCGGCATGTCCGCCCCGCCGATGCGGATGGAGAATACAATACCGAACAGGATGGAAAGGGCGATGATGAGCAGATAAAACACCAGAACAGCGCCGGCAGGTGCAAAAAATGCGGCAATGACCAATACTGCCATGGCCCCCAGGTTTGCCGTGACAAGCCGGGTATGGCCGGGAAGAATGGTCGGGGTCTGCCCCAGTCTGCCTGACAGCTTGCCTGCGGCAACCATGCTGCCGGAAAATGTCAATGCACCGATGGCCAGACCCAGAAGACCCGATATTTCATTCATGGCCCCCAGGTGCTCAAAGCCCCGCATCAGCTCTGCAAGGGAGAGAAAAAACGCGGCAATCCCGCCGGCACCATGCTGGAACGCCACCATGGCCGGAATCTGGATCATGGTGATCTTTCTGGCCACCCAAAACCCGGGAACAGCACCGGCCAGAAGGCAGATCACCACAATATACGGATGCATGATGCCGTTCCTAAAAATCACCAGAATGGCGGCACACAACAGGGCAAAGGCTGCCGCAAGGTTACCGTATTTTGCCAGAAATGGCCTGCGGAACAGCCAGATCCCCAGGATCAGAATACCGATGACACAAAAATCCAGAACCAGGTTCACAAAAGCATATGTCTGTGGCATTATTTTTTCCCCTCCCCCTGCTTTTTCCTGAACATGCGCAGCATCCGGTCGGTTATGGCAAATCCGCCCACCAGATTGAAGGCAGCCATGATAAAGGCCACAGATCCGATGATCTGTTCAGACCGTGTGGATGTGACGGAAAAAAGTATCAACACTCCCAGTATGGTGACTGCGGATATGGCGTTTGTCATGGACATCAGCGGGGTGTGCAGCAGGGTCGGGATACGGGAAATCAGAAAATATCCCACCACAAAGGAAAATACAAACACCCCTGCCATCAATATAAGATTGGTCATTGGACTGCTCCGGATAACGTTACGGGTTGCGGTTAATCAGACAGGCCCATGGCTTTTCTGGTACCCTTATGGAACAGCTCTCCTTTATGGGTCACCAGTGAGTCTTTGATGATCTCATCTGTCATATCAAAATCGGTTGTCTTGTTTTTAAACAGGTTTTCCACAAAATAATACAGGTTGTTGGCATACAGCCAGGAGGAGTGCACAGGCAAAGAACCCGGAATATTTTTAATGCCGCAGATATACACCCCGTTATGGATGAACTCTTTTCCCGGATCCGTGATTTCGCAGTTGCCGCCCTGGTCAATGGAGACATCGACAATTACTGAACCGGGCTTCATGGTTTCCACCATTTTACGGGTCACCAGGGTCTGGGCAACCTCTCCGGGCACCAGAGCGCTGAGGACTATGATATCAGCCTCAGCAACCAGGGGGGCCAGGGCCTGGCGTTCTTTTTCAAGCCAGTCGTCAGAAAGGGCTTTTGCATACCCGCCGTCTCCGATCACAAGGTCTGCCGGAGCATCAAATCCCACTACTTTGACCCCAAGGCTTTCTGCTTCTTTTTTTGCATCCGGCCGGATATCCACCGCCTTGACCACCCCCCCCAGCCGTTTGCCTGTGGCAATGGCCTGGAGCCCCACCACACCGGTGCCGATCACCAGAATATTGGCCGGTTTTATCATGCCGATGGAGGTACCGATCATGGGGACAAATTTTGGGAAATTGGCTGCTGCAATGATAATGGATTTATAGCCTGTGATGGCACTCATGGATGTCAGCGGATCCATGCGCTGGGCCCGGGAAATTCTGGGAATACCATCCATGGTAAATGCCGTGATATGCCGCTTCTGCAGCTTTTTCACATCATTATGATTGGATGGTGCAGCCGGGTGCAGAAAGGTGATGAGGATGGTGTTTTCCTTTATCATGTCTATCTCATGGGTGTTGAACTGTTCATTGAACAAGGGTTCTTTCACCTTTAAAATAATATCCGCCTTTTCAAACACCCGGGCAGCGTCTGCTGCAATGCCGGCCCCGGCATTGCGGTATTGGTCGTCATCCACAAAAACCCCGGCACCGGCCCTTGTTTCCACAAGCACCTCAAATCCCAGTTTTATGAATTTTTCAATGGTTTCCGGAAGTGCTGCAACCCGGTTTTCCTTGTACATGATCTCTTTGGGTATCCCGATCAACATGATATGGCTCCTTATTTGTTTATTCTGAATGCTGGATTTTTTAGGGTTCCTGCTACAGATCTGATGCAATTTTTTTGATCTGTCCGGCACACTGCTGCAAAGCAGTGTAAAATATCGGCGGTTCAGGAGAGGAAAGCAGGGTGTTGAGATCTTTTATGGCGGCAGTGAAAAATGTCTGTAATCTGTTTTTATCAATGTCAGGATTCTTCACCATGGCATGCGCCATTTTTTCAAAGCTGTCTGTTGCCAGAATTCTGATATCATAATACAGATCCCTGCGCTTTATTACTAAAAGAACCTCCTGGGCCAGATCCATGCCCGGGTTTTCAACAAACGGCAATGCCTCGATGGCTGCCTCCCGCAGCCGCCAGTTATGATCAAACCTGAGCAGGCGGATCAATTCATCCTGGCAGTATCCCAGTTCGCCGGTCCGGGATAACCTTTCCAGTTTTTCCAGAACAGCTCCCCAATCCATCAGGTTTCCAAAAACGTTGTTTTCCATAAGGCATCCTTTGCTTTTTACGTGGTATTTTTTTTTGCCCTGCACTGCCGGAGAGCTGACACCCACCGATACCGGCACATAACAATACAGGGTCTGTTGGCACATTTCAGGAGCAATGACTGTGCCACAGACAGAAATAAAAAAAAATACCTATAAATACAATATGTTATATAAATTATATTGTAAAAATCAGGAAGGAAGAAAACCGGCGGAACTATTGCACACTGCATCAAGTGATGCAGTGTGCAACACTATTTTATGTTAAGGCGGTTCATGATACGCCACAGGGTGGACCGGTCAATGCCCAGCAGCCTGGATGCCCGTGTTTTGTTCTGGTTTGTTTTTTCCAGAACCTTGCGGATATGGTACTTGCTCAATTGTTCCAGAGAATGGATATCGCCGGCACCTGTTTCAGCCTTTGTATCGGATCGCGTCAATGTATGGGGCAGGCTCTTCAGGGTCAGTTTCGGGCCTGGTTCAAAAAGCGTGGCCCGTTCAATGATATTTTCAAGCTCTCTTACATTTCCGGGCCAGGAATATGCCTCCAGCTTTTTTAATACCGCCTGTGAGATGGCGGTGATGGATTTGTTGCTGCCGGCACCATACTGGTGCAGAAAATGGTGTGCCAGAATACTGATATCCCCTTGCCGCTCCCGTAAAGGCGGCAGGTCGATCACAACCACATGCAGCCGGTAATACAGATCTTTTCTGAACCTGCCCTGTTCAACCATGGTCTCAAGATCCTTGTTTGTGGCTGCAATGACCCTTACACACACCTTTTTTGTCTCATGGGAGCCAACCGGCTGAATTTCCATGTTTTCCAGGACCCGCAAAAATGTCTGCTGGAGACCCGGGCCGATATCACCGATTTCATCCAGAAATATGGTGCCGCCGTCAGCCGCCTCAAAAAACCCCATTTTGTCTGATATGGCGCCGGTGAATGCCCCTTTGACATGGCCGAACAATTCGCTGGCCAGCAGGTTTTCGTTGAGGGCTGCGCAATTGACGGGAATATAGGGTTTTGATGCCTTGTTGGAATTAAAATGAATGGCCCTGGCAACCAGTTCCTTTCCTGTGCCGGTTTCTCCTTTTATCAGAACGGTGGCGTGGGCATCCTTGACAAAATCGATGGCCTTGAAAACCTCGGTCATTGCCTCACTGGTGCCCACTATATTGTCAAAGGTATATTTTTTTTCAAGCTGCTGCTGCAGCCGGAGATTGCTTAAAACCAGCTGCCGTTTTTCCAGGGTTTTTTTGATGACCAGCCGCAGTTCTTCCATGTCAAATGGTTTGAGTATATAGTCTTCCGCCCCCTGCTTCATGGCAGATACTGCCGTATCAACCGTGCCGTATGCCGTGATGATGATAAACATCATATCCGGGTCATACTGCCTGGCTGCACGCAAAAGCTGGCTGCCGTCAATACCGGGAAGTTTCAAATCTGACAGAACCAGGTCGAACCGGGTGTCTTTAATCTGTTCCAGTGCTTTTTCGCCGGTATCAACAGATGTCACGGCATAGCCCTGTTTTGAAAGCACATACACCAGTCCCTGGTTCATTTTTTCATCATCTTCAACTACCAGAATCCTGTATTTTTTCATAAAACATCCTGTGCAGCAGGCAGTTCAAGGGTAAAAACCGTCCCCGGCTTTTTTGCCTGCTCTCTGGTTGCACTGATAACCCTGATATCTCCCCCCAGTTTTCTGGCCATTTCATAGCTGACAAAAAGGCCGAGTCCAATGCCGTCTCCTGGTTTTTTGGTGGTGAAAAACGGATCAAAAATTTTTTTTAGTTCCTCCGGGGTTATGCCGGGTCCTGAATCCGCAACCTCTATTTTTATTTTTTTTACCGCCGGTATATACCGTGTTTTCACCGTGAGCACCCCGCCTTTTTCCATGGCGTCAACCGCATTGGCCACAAGGTTGGTCAATATGGCCTGAAACGTGCTTGCATCAGCTTTTACAAAAGGGATTGCCGGTTCCAGTTCTGCTGTTACCCTGATATGTTTTGCCCCACAATGGTGCCTGGTGATATCCATCAGCTTTGCCACAATCTTGTTGCTGTCGGTTGTGTTGTCATCTTTTTGGGAATGGCGGGAAAAATCCAGCAGGTTTTTGATGATGGTACTGCCCCGCCTGACCTCATCGATGACGGTGGCAAGTTTTTGATGCACTTTTTCATCCCCGGATTCCACCAGTTCTTCTTTTGCGATCTGGGTATAGAGCAGGGCATTGGCAAGGGGGGTGTTCAGTTCATGGGCAAGACCGGAGGTCAAAAGACCCAACGACGCCAGTTTTTCCTTCTGGATGACCTGAAACTCCAGCTCTTTTTCATACTGGTATTTGGCCTTTAAAATATTGACGATAACCGTTGAAATAAAAAGCGCCAGTCCGAAAACAACCAGGGCCGTCAACAGTCCGTAAATTATGGCCTCCCGCCCCAGGTTTCTGATGCGGTTCAAAATTTCCGCCATATCCTGATCCGCCATCACATACCAGGGGAAGGTGTCCACTCTCTGGTAGGCCTGGAGCACCTTTTCACCTCTGTAGTCTCTTATTTCATGCAGCCCGTGGGCCCGGCCGTCTGAAAGATCGATGGCAATGGTGTCTGCAAGTGCTTTGGCCCCGAAACGTGAAGCAGACAGAAACCTGCCTGTATCATCCACCAGATACACTTCACCGGTATCTTCAATGTTGCTTTTCCGCAGCAGCACATCCACAAACCGAAAATCTATCACCGCGCACAACCTGGTGCAGTTTTTTTCCGGTGCTGCTGCAATGGGTGTGCAGACCACCAAAGCGGGTATTTTTTCCTGTTCAAGGGGAAAGGCAAAAATATCGGTAAAAGATGCATCCATCCATGTATGCGTCACCACCTGCTGATCCGGAAACAGATCCATGGCAGGATCCCGGGTGGAAAAAAAACCCGTTGCCGACCGGTTCACACCAAAAAACCCCAGATAGGGTGGAACCCGGTCTTTCATCAGTTCCAGATGCGCTGCAAGTACGGCAGTGTCCGGGTCCAGCATACAGATCACACCGGACAGGTGCTTGAGATCATTGACCCTTTCCAGCATGAATTCCCTGATCGCCCCGGCGTTCTGTTTGGACAGCCCGTTCAGATAAGAGGAGGCCCTTTCTTCAATCAGGGTTTCGCCCTGGGAGATGAGCTTGTATCCCAAAGAGGCCAGGGGAACAAGTGACACAAGCATAAATGCCATAATCAGGCGTATTCTGAGCCGCTCAAAGTTCATGGGCCTGCCGTGAAATCATCTTTTGTCCACCTGGCGTAATGGCCGGAACCTGTGACAGGTTCCGGCCATTAAGGGAGGTTAATCCATTGGGGTTATAAGATTATTTCTGTTTTTTATCATCAGGGGATTTTCCCACGTCTGCCATCATTTTGAGCATGGCATACCGGTCATTGACCTCTTTTTCGATTTTCTTGCGCAGCCGCTGGGATTCCTGGGGAAAGCTTTTTTCCAGGGCAGCAAACCGTACTTCTCCGCTTAAGAATTCCTGGAGACTGCCGTCCGGTTCCTTTGAATCTAAGATAAAGGGATTTTTGCCCGCATCAATAAGTTCCGGATTGAACCGGTACAGGGGCCAGTAACCGGATTCCACAGCCAGTTTGCCTTCTTCCTGGGATTTTCCCATGCCCTTGCGTATTCCCTGGTTGATGCAGGGGGCATAGCAGATGATCAAAGAAGGGCCTGGGTATTTTTCCGCTTCCAGAAATGCCTTCATGGTCTGGTTTTTGTTGGCCCCCATGGAAATGGATGCCACATAAATATAGCCGTAACTCATCATCATCCGGCCCAGGTCTTTTTTGCCGATTTTTTTGCCGGAAGCCGCATATTTGGCAATGGCGCCGGTGGGGGTGGCTTTGGAGGACTGGCCTCCGGTGTTGGAATACACTTCCGTGTCCATCACCAGGATATTGATGTCTTCGCCTGAGGCCAGAACATGGTCCAGACCCCCGAATCCGATGTCATAGGCCCAGCCGTCCCCGCCGAAAACCCAGTGGGATTTTTTGGTGAATACATCTTTTTCCCCATATATTTCCTGTAAAATCCCTTTTGTTTCATCCTTTAGCAGGGTTTTGAGAGCAAACCCGTATTTGGCTGATTCATCCGCATCTTCTTTGCCGGCAAGCCAGCCTTCCATGGCCAGTTTCACCTCGTCGGACACCCCGGTTTCCAGGGCCTGTTCCATTTTGGATGCCAGGGTGCTGCGCCGGCTCTGGGTGGCCAGCATCATGCCGTATCCATATTCTGCCGCATCTTCGAACAGGGAACTGGCCCAGGCGGGACCGTGCCCGTCCGCATTGGTGCAGTAAGGTGTGGACGGGGCAGATCCCCCCCAGATGGAAGAACATCCCGTGGCATTGGCAATGGTCATCCTTTCACCGAACAGCTGGGTGATAACCTTGACATAAGGGGTCTCTCCGCACCCGGCACAGGCTCCGGAGAACTCAAGCAACGGTTTGTGCAGCTGGCTGCCTTTGAGGGTTTCCCGTTTGAGAATATCGGTTTTAAAGGGAATGCCCAGAGAAAATTTGTGGTTGATTTTTTGTTCCTCCACCTGGGTGGACAAGGGTTTCATCACCAGGGCAGTTGTCTTGGCCGGACAGATATCTGCGCAGTTGCCGCAGCCCTGGCAGTCAAGCGGATTGACCTGGATTCTGAATTTATACTCTTCCATGCCCTTGCCTTTTCCATCCACCGTAACAAAGGTGTCAGGTGCGCCTGCCAGTTCTTCCTGCGCGGCAACAATGGGAATGATGGCGGCATGGGGACAGACAAAGGCGCACTGGTTGCACTGGATGCAGTTCTCCGGTATCCATTCCGGCACATTGATGGCAACCCCGCGTTTTTCATATTTGGACGTTCCCTGTTCAAATACGCCGTCCACGGAAAATGCCGATACCGGCAGGTCATCCCCCTCCTGGGCATTGATTTTGCGCATGACATTTTCCACAAACGGTGTGGCCGGCTCTGCCGGTGTTTCCTGCCCTGCCCCGTCTTTCCAGGAGGCGGGAACATCCACCTTGTTCAGGTTCTCCAGGGTTTTGTCCACAGCCTCTATGTTCATGTTCACAACCGCATCCCCTTTTTTGCCGAACATGACCTTGATATCTTCTTTGAGCAGGGTGATGGCTTCATCCACGGGCAGTACATTGGAGAGCTTGAAAAAACAGGTCTGCATGATCATGTTGATGCGGTTGCCCAGGCCGATCTTTTCAGCAATGGCCACAGCGTCAATATTGTAGAAATTAATTTTTTTGTCATAGATGGTTTTACGCACATCCCCGGGGATCTGGGTTTCCATGTCTTTGACAGACCACTGGGAGTTGAGCAGAAAAGTGCCCCCTTCCTTGAGGCCCTTGAGCACATCATATATCTGCACATAATTTGATTTGTGGCAGGCCACGAAATCCGCATTTTCAATCAGATAGGTAGATTTGATTTTCACATCCCCGAACCGCAGATGGGACACTGTCAATCCCCCGGATTTTTTGGAATCATAGGCAAAATAGCCCTGGGCGAATTTATCGGTATTGTCCCCGATGATCTTGATGGCGGACTGGTTGGCCCCTACTGTTCCGTCGGAACCAAGCCCCCAGAATTTTGCGGCAATGGTGCCTTCCGGTGCCGGATTGAATCCTTTTTCCACTTCCAGGGAGGTATGGGTGACATCATCGACAATACCCACGGTAAAATGGTTTTTCGGGGAAATGGATCCCATGTTGTCGTATACCGCCTTGATCATGGAGGGATTGAATTCCTTGGAAGACAGCCCGTACCTGCCGCTGATGATTTTCGGGCCTTCTCCGTATTCCATGAAGGCGGTGCACACATCCGTGTACAGCGGTTCTCCAATGGCGCCGGGCTCCTTGGTTCTGTCCAGTACCGTGATGGTTTCCACGGTGGCGGGAATGGTCTGCAAAAACGCCCGGGTGTCAAACGGCCGGTACAGACGCACTTTAATCAGTCCCAGGCGCTGTCCCTGTTCATTGAGGCATGCAATGGTTTCTTCAATGGCTTCACAGGCAGATCCCATGGCCACGATGACATGATCTGCCTGGGGATCACCCACATAGTCAAACGGGTTGTAACGGCGGCCGGTCAGATCGCCTACTTTTTTCATATAGGCTTTTACAATGGCCGGTACTGCCAGATAATACGGATTGGACGCTTCTCTGCCCTGAAAATAGATATCCGGGTTCTGTGCTGTGCCCCGTGTATCCGGATGTTCCGAATTCACGGCCCGGGCTTTGAATGCTTTGTACGCCTCAAAATTAAACAAAGATGCCATGTCTTCATAGGCAATCATTTCAATTTTCTGGATCTCATGGGAGGTGCGGAAACCGTCATAAAAATGCAGAAACGGCACCCGTGTCTCCACAGTGGCCAGATGGGCCACCAGGGCCAGGTCCTGGGCTTCCTGGACTGATGAGGATGCCAGCATGGCAAACCCGGTCTGTCTTGCTGCCATCACATCCTGGTGATCACCGAATATGGACAGGGCATGGGCTGATACGGACCGGGCCGTTACATGAAAAACAGAGGGCAGCAGCTCTCCTGAAATTTTGTACATATTGGGAATTTTAAGCAGCAGCCCCTGGGAGGCGGTAAAGGTGGTGGTCAGGGCCCCGGCGGCCAGAGAACCATGCACAGCTCCGGCGGCTCCGGCTTCTGACTGCATCTGTTTGATATCCAGCACCTGACCGAAAATATTTTTGCGGCCCTTTGCGGCCCAGGCATCTGCGATTTCCCCCAGAGGACTGGATGGGGTAATGGGATATATGGCTGCCACTTCACTCATGGCATAGGCCACATGGGTTGCAGCGGTATTCCCGTCAATTGTCTGCATGCTTTTTTTCATAATTTTCACCTCTTGTGGTTTTATGCGAACATATAAAAATCCCAATATAACCTGTAAGTCATACAATAAATTATCAAAATTGTAAATGCCGTATCCATCTATTCCCTATGCTTTTGATAAAAAATATGATAGGGTGTTCTGATTTAGTTTTTAATTTTATTTTTAATAAAAAAAATACCTTACCACATATATGACAAGGAGTTTACATGGGATTTTTATCCACCTCTCTTTCCATGAGCCGGTATCACATCCAGAATACATTTGACAGTGAGCCCATGGAACAGGTGCGCCAGGGACTGATCAAAAATGCCATTCCGAAACTGGAAAATGAATATGAGGAGATTTCCGCCGGCTGGACCCCCTTTGAAAGCCCGTACCTGCCGGATTTTGAAAGATTTTCCTTTGTTTTCGGGTCCTGGTTTCTTTTTTCTTTGCGCATAGATAAAAAATCCATCCCTGCCAAACTGGTACAAAAACAGATGGCCATTGAAATTGAAAAGAAAAAGGAAAAATCCGGCAGAGACTTTGTTTCCAAAAATGAAAAATCAGAAATCAAGGAAATGGTCATGGATGTGCTCATGCATAAAATGCCGTCCATCCCCAATGTATATGATATTCTCTGGAGCTATGAATCAGCTGACCTTTTTTTGCTCACCACCCAGAAGGCAGCCAATGAATTTTTTGAAACCATTTTTTTAAAATCCTTTAACCTTAAACCCATCCGCATTTTTCCCTATACCCTGGTTGAAACAAAATCTGCTTTTTCATCTGCGCAAAAAGACCGGATTATGACCCTGACCCCCTTACACCATTCGAGGTAGCCCATGCTGGACATTGCAACCGCCTACAACAAATACGGTTTTTTAGGAAATGAATTTTTAACCTGGCTGTGGTTTGTCATTGAAACAGATCAGGATATGACCCAGATCATGGCATCCAAAGATCCGGTTGCCTTTTGTATCGGCAATTCTCTGGTCCTGGAAAATACGCTGGGGGACAAATCCAAGGAAAAAATCACCATCAAAGGGGACCGGGCCGGGCTTGAAGAAGGCACCACTGCCTTGAAAAAAGGGGCCAAGGTCACGGAAATGAACCTGGTGTGTACAATTGGACAGGAAGAAGAATACACATTCACCATCAAAGGGGAGAGCTTTAATATCACCGGCTTAAAAACCCCTGCTGCCGGCGGGGACGGTTCTGATGATGAGCTCGAGGGCATGGTAATTGAAAAAGCCCTGCTGCTGTTCAGGATCACCCAGGTTATTGACACCCTGTTTCTGGCATACCTGGACCAGCGCATAGCAGATGACTGGAAAAACAAAGGCTTAAGCCAGATGCGCGCCTGGATATACAATGATTAAAATTATGTTTAAAAAATGTTCAAAATCGCCTCTTTTTGAACCCCTTTTGCAGCAGGGGTACAAAACCTGTGACCTGTGTATTTCATACCAACATAATTTCAACATTGAAAATATAAAAATATCAGGTAAATTCAATTGATTAAAACGTTTTAAACATATGAACATCCCTTATTGTTATTATTATTTTTTAAAATTCAATTATAAACAAACAACTGCCATATTTATCAATTGATAATTACCCTGTTTTGATATAAATATCTGGGGGGTATACAATACAAAAAAGAAGGAAACCTGAATGAGATTTTCATTTGACAGAAAAGAAGTCCTGGAAATTCTTTCGAAAATTCAAGGTATCACCGGCAGAAAAACAAGCCTGAGCATTACCTCAGACGTGCTGATCAAAGCCATGGAAGACCAGATCATCATCACTGCCAATGACCTGGAAACCGTATTTACCGGGACCTATGATGCCGAGGTGGAAACACAAGGCATTTTGTCCATCAACTCCAAAAAGTTTTTTGAAATCATCCGGGAATACCCGGACAATACCATTCCGGTTAATGAAGTGGAAAACCGGTGGGTGGAAATCGGTAAAGGGGACAGCCTGTTTCATATTGTATCATCGGATTATGAAAATTTTCCGGAAACCCCGGTAATTGAAAATGTGGACTTCATTGACATCAATGCCCGGGACTTGCGCAAAATGGTGGAGACAGCCTCTGTTGTATCCGCGCTCGGAGATGAAAAACGCATCTATGTACTGGGTGCTTTGATAGAAAAAATAACAAAGAATGACACACCGTTTCTGCGTATGGTATCCACTGATTCCAGGCGCCTGCACTGTTATGATGCCCCGTACACCGGGAATCTTGTCCTGCCTGAAGAAGATGTGATTATTCCCAAGAAAGGGCTGTCAGAACTGCATAAATTCATTGATAATACGTCTGAAACCATCCGGGTGGGCATCAAGGACAACCACTTTATTTTCCAGCGGGTCAATGAATCCATTATGATCAAACTGCTGCAGGGAGAATACCCGGATTACAGGCCCATCATAAACATGGAGGTCATGACAGGCATAGAAGTGGACCGTTCCATGTTTTTCACCCTCATGCGGCGGGTGTCCATTCTGACATCAGATGATTACAAAACCGTGATTTTCAATTTCAAGGAAGGCGAACTTACCGTCACCATCACCAACCCGGAAATCGGGGAATCCAAGGAACGCATGATGATCGGATATGATGGAGAAGAGATAAAAAGTGCCTTCAACCCCAGATATTTTATGGATGCATTGAACCTGTTTGACCAGCACACTGTGGTGCTCCATATAAAAGAGATCAAAACCCCGTGCATCATCAAGGCCCAGGATGATGACAACCTTATTTGTGCCATAATGGCAATGCATTTATCATGAAAGAAAACAACGTGACAAAAGAATACAACGCAGACAGCATCAAGATTTTAGAAGGACTGGAAGCAGTCCGCAAAAGACCGTCCATGTACATCGGCAACGTGGACATGGAGGGCCTTCATCACCTGGTGTACGAGGTGGTGGACAACAGCATTGACGAAGCCATGGCCGGCCATTGCGATACCATCAACATCACCATCCATCCGGATATGAGTGTGAGTGTGGTGGACAACGGCCGGGGTATCCCGGTGGAAATGCATGATACAGAACACATCCCGGCCTGTGAAGTGGTCATGACCAAGCTGCATGCCGGCGGAAAATTTGACAAAGATTCCTATAAAGTGTCAGGCGGTCTGCATGGTGTGGGCATTTCCGTGGTAAATGCCCTGTCCCAGCACCTGGAAATGGAGGTGTATAAAAACGGGAAAATTTACCACCAGACCTATTCCCGGGGCCATAAACTCACCGACCTTGTGATCAAAGGCGATACTGTGAAAAAAGGGACCAGAATCAGGTTCACCCCGGATTTCACCATCATGAATGAAAATGAATTTGATTATGAGGTGCTGTCCCGGCGCATGCGGGAACTGGCATTTTTAAACAAAGGGATCAGGATCATCATTGAAGATGAGCGGTCTGCCCAGAAAGATGATTTTTTCTATGAAGGCGGTATTGTCTCGTTTGTGGAGTACCTTAACAGATCCACCACCGTGCTGCATGATCCCATTCACATTGAAGGGGATAAAAAAGACGTCCAGGTGGAAGTGGCCATCCAGTACAATGACACCTTCAAGGAAAAACTGTATTCCTATGCCAACAATATCCGGACCATTGAAGGCGGGTTTCATGTGTCAGGGTTCAAGGCCGCCCTCACCAGAACGGTGAACGCCTATATCACAGGATCCAAAAACCTGCCTAAAAACATGCAGAATCTCAAGCTCTCCGGCGATGACATGCGTGAAGGCCTGGCTGTGATCATTTCCGTGAAGATCATGGAGCCCCAGTTTGAAGGCCAGACCAAGACCAAGCTTGGCAACAACGATGTAAAGGGCATTGTGGAATCTTTGCTCAATGAAAAACTGGGCCAGTTTCTGGAAGAAAATCCCGCTGTGTCCAAACAGATCATCTCCAAGGCCGTGGATGCGGCCCGGGCCCGGGATGCGGCCAAACGGGCCAGGGAACTGGCCCGGAAAAAAGGGACCCTCATGGATTCCACCCTGCCGGGCAAGCTGGCGGAATGCCAGTTTGCAGATCCGGCAGAAAGAGAATTGTTCCTGGTGGAGGGAGATTCTGCCGGCGGATCTGCAAAACAGGGCAGGGACCGACGGTTTCAGGCTATCCTGCCGTTGAAAGGAAAGATTCTCAATGTGGAAAAAGCCCGGTTTGACAAGATCCTGCGCAGTGATGAAATCAAGAATATCATCACGGTGCTGGGCACCGGTGCCGGCAAAGAAGAATATGATGTGGAAAAGATCCGGTACCATAAGGTGGTGATCATGACCGATGCCGACGTGGACGGCTCCCATATCCGGACCCTTCTGCTCACCTTTTTCTACCGCCAGATGCCCGAGATGATTGCCAGGGGATACCTGTACATTGCCCAGCCCCCTTTGTTCCGGGTGGGATCCAGAAAAAGCGGGCTGTATCTGAAAAACGAGGAAGAATATTCCCAGTACCTGATCCAGCGCATCGCCTCCCAGAAAGATCTGTACATCAACAACCAGACCGAACCGGTCCCCGAGGAAAAATTCTACCAGTTCATGCTGGACATGACCTATTATTTCAATGCAGTCTCATTGCTGCGCAAACGCGATTTTGACACGGGCATGCTGCTCAAGGTCATCCATCACGGGGTAAAAGACAAGTTTTTCTTAGAAAAACGCAGCAATTTCGAGGTCCTGTCAGAAGACCTTGAAAAAGCCGGGTACCAGCCCAGGGAAATCGAATATGACCAGGAGCGCAGCATCTATGAAATGGATATTTATGACCAGGAAGGCAAACAGTTTCTGCTTCGGGTGGGCAGGGAAATTCTGGCCACCAGCGACTACAAGCAGATGCTCAAAAGCTATGAAAAAATAGCTGAATTCAACAAACCGCCTTTCTGCATCATGTCCAAACAGGAAGATGCCAAAATCAGACATGAATTTTCCACCATCGACGACCTGTATGCCTTTATCATGGCAGAAGCCAAAAAAGGCGTTACCATCCAGCGGTACAAAGGTCTGGGGGAAATGAACGCGGAACAGCTGTGGGATACCACCATGAACCCGGAAAAGCGCATGATGCTCCAGGTGAACATCGATGATGCGGAAAAAGCGGACGAAATATTCACCCTGCTCATGGGAGAAGAAGTGGAGCCCCGCCGTAACTTTATCCAGAAACATGCGCTGGAGGTATCTTCTCTGGATTATTAGAAAAAATTTCCTGTAAATATTAAAAGACCTGATATTCCAAAAAAGATGCGGATATCAGGTCTTTTTGCCTATAATTCTGCTGCCAGGGCATCCATGGCTTTTTTCATCTGCCGCATGGCCTGGCGCAGCCGCTCCTCATTTTCCACCAGGGCCAGGCGCAG
>Ga0102943_1001069_pt1 | contig 17428 bp, 12 predicted proteins | sample SalPonC_black_MG_FD_78174 | JGI IMG/M metagenome (GOLD analysis project Ga0102943, IMG submission 78174) | Salt pond soil microbial communities from South San Francisco under conditions of wetland restoration - Salt Pond MetaG... | ecosystem: Environmental > Aquatic > Marine > Intertidal zone >...
TAAAAGAGAATTATACTATCTTTTAAATCCTAAATTAAGAAGAACTGTCAGGAGATTTTATTATTATCCCTCAGACTTTATCGATAGTATTTTAGGGAGAAGGGATAAGTTAATACCACCCAAAGGAAAAATATATATTGGACATGGAGACTTTAAAAGGCAAGGTGATAAATTATTAGATCAACTAATTAAGCATGCAAATTTACAGCCGGAACAAAGAGTGTTAGATGTGGGCTGCGGGATTGGAAGATTAGCAGTTCCTTTGACAAAATATCTAAATAATCAAGGTTCATATGAAGGCTTTGATATTGTAAAGTCCGGAATAAAATGGTGTAAAAAGAATATTAGCAAATCATATCCAAATTTTAACTTTAAGCATATTGACTTAAAAAATGATTTATATAACCTGAGTACTGATAAAGAAGCTAAAAATTTTATTTTTCCATACAATGATAATGAATTTGATTTAGTTTTTCTTTTTTCGGTCCTTACACACATGACCCCTTTAGATGTAGATAATTATTTAGAACAAATAAACAGAGTGTTAAAACCTAATGGGATTTGTTTTGCTACTTTTTTTATTTTAAATGAAGAAAATAAAAAATTAATGGATAACTATAATGGCTTAAAATTTAATTATGATAAGGGAGATTATGTTTTGCTGGATAAAAATGTTCGTGAAGCAAATGTTGCATATAAAGAAAACTATTTAAAAGATTTAGTTACTAAAAATAAATTTAGCATTGAGCAGATTCATTATGGATGGTGGTGTGGTAGAAATAGAGAGGAGTGTCTTGATTATCAGGATTTTTTAGTTTTTAGAAAGGTTGCAAATCAATAACTAAATAAAAAAAATCGTTATACTTGAAAATACAATATCTAAAACATCATCAAATAGACAAAAAACTATGGGATAAATCCATCGAAAATTCCCACAATGGATTGGTATATGCCCTTTCATGGTATTTGGATATTGTTTCGCCAGACTGGGAAGCTCTTATTTTGGGTGATTATGAGGTGGTTATGCCAATGACCTGGCGAAATAAATTTGGAATAAATTATTTATATCAACCTGTTTTTGTTCAAAAACTTGGTATTTTTTTTCAAAAATTAATAACTCCTGAAATTACAGATCAATTTTTAATTGAAATACTGAGGCATTACAAGTTCATTGATATTTGTATTGATAATAAGCCAAAATTTATTCCTGCTGTAAAAAGAATTACTCAAATGCTTGATTTGTCAGAATCTTATCAGGAACTTTATGCATGTTATTCAAAAAGTCACAAAAAAAATATAGAAAAAGCGCTTAACTCAGGATTAATCGTTAAAAAAGATGGCAATCCAGATGGTTTTATTACCCTGTTATTGCATATGTATCGAACTAAAAACTTAACCGATGTTTCTTTTTCCGATATTGAAAATCTAAGGAACATTGTTAAAGAGTCAATTCTTCAGGGAATGGGTGAAATTTATTTTGGCTATATTGATAATAACTTATGTGCTGCTGCTTTCTTCCTTAAATGGAATAGACGCTCAATAATTTTTACCGCTCAGAATAATAAAGGCAGAGAAATAGGAGCAATGTTTAGCCTCATTGATTATTATATTCAAAAAAATGCTTCAAAAAAGCAATGGTTAGATTTTGCAGGCTCAATGTTGCCGGGTGTTGCTAAAAGAAATAAAGGTTTTGGAGCAAATGATTATGAATATTTTGCTGTTAAAGTAAATCAATTACCCTGGCCATTTAACTTTTTTAAAAAATAGTATTTATTCATTGTAAGGTTCAATTTTTTTAATCACCCGGGCAGGATTTCCTCCAATAATTTGATTTCCTTCAGGAAACGATTTAGTAACAACAGCACCTGCTGCCACAATCGTATGTTCGCCAATTTCTACTTCGGGTAATATAATACAACTCGCTGATAGCCAGGAGTTTTTTCTGATTATAATGGCTTTCCCTGAAATATATTGATTGAAATTATTGGTATCATGATTCTGGCTGATAATGGAAACATGTGGCCCGGTAATTACATTTTCTTCAAAAACAATCCCGTTTCGTCCGTCAATATAGCAACCTTTTGCGTACCCCGGATATTTAGTTCCGCGTTGGATCTTTTCCGGACATTTAACTTGCGAAGTGAAATGGACAGGCCAGGGAGTCTTTCTATTGTATCCACAAATTTTTTGTTTATAAGCATAAAAGAGAAGACGTTTAACAGGATAGTTTGTATCTTCTTTACTCAACGAATTATAAAAAAGGCCTAATAGTAAATAAGCAAATTTTTTAAGCATTTTTTGTATATTTTATTTTTAGTATGCGGTAACCTATAACTGCCAGCGTAATATACAATAAAGCACCGGCAAAAGATACACTCAAAAGCATAATTTTAAAATCTTTCGAACGGGAAAGGAGAATCATAAGTAAAATAATGGCTAAATATATAATTTGCCATATTAATAAAATATCATTCTTACGTGTAAGTGAAAAGATATTACTCACACTACGCATGGCAAATCCTGCAATAGTTAATGGAGCCAGGTATTTTGCTATTGATCCTGCAATTGTCCAATTGTTGCCTAAAACAAATCCAAAAATCTCTTCACCCCAAAAAATTACAGGTATCATCGCTAATGAAGCAATCAGAAAGTTTATAAAATAGGATATCAGATATAGTTTAACTTTTTTATTCGTTTCATTTATTTTTTGATAAAAAACCGAGGTGAAAGACTGGCTAATTAAACTTAAAGGGTAATTTATTACTTTATGGGCATTAGCATAAAAACCTACCAGGGTGGTAGAATAAAATAGATTTAAAACATATATCAAAATATCTGATGAGATGGTATTTAAAAACCCCATTGGGGCAGAATAAAAAGGGAAGTTACGGTTATCTTTAAGTTGTTTGTTAATAGTTTTTCGCTTAATTTGAGGGATTGATTTTTTCTCTTGCTGATAAAATTTTGTTGTAAATAATAGAAACTGAATTGTTTGAGAAAAAATATGTCCAAAAAATAAGCCCGCAGATTTAATATAATAAAATAAGCCGATAAGAATGTTTACAGCAGCATTACTGCTTGATTTATAGATTTTTATTTTTGCTTGTACTTTAAATTTTTTTTCTCGTGTATACCATTGGGTAAATACATTTGCTAATGCAATAATAAAAATACTAAGGGGCAGAAAATAGAAATAAAAGGGTTTAATAAAGTCTGATATTCTATTTTGTGTGTTTTTAGCAATCAATACAATAATCAGAATTATGAAAGAAAAGGTTATAGCTATCCGGAAAATCCCCTTAATAATGGCTATAGCATTTTCTTTTTTATCAGGCAGCATAATAGCGAGTTCATACCGACCTGTTGACAGGGTAGCCAGAATATTAGCGATACTTAAATAAATTGCAAAAAAACCAAAATCTTCGGGTGTGTAAATTCGGGTTAAAACAGGAATAGAAATGAGCGCTATTATTTGAGAAATAGTAGCACCAGACAATAAAGTAAAGACGTTTTGAATGAATTCACTTTTTATAATTGAAATTCCTTTATGTTTAAACATCTGGAATTCATTTGTTTTTGCAACTATTCCTTCAAACGCTCAAAATCAATCTCTTTGGTATGATTTTGTTCGGTGACTTTTCCGTTTTCAAATTTTATAGTTCGGGCAGTAAATTTTTTAACCATGTTATAATCGTGGGTTGCCATAATAACAGCACGCCCGTTGTTGCTGATGTCAAATAATATTTTCATCAGGTTTTCCGAGGTCTCTGGATCCAGGTTTCCGGTAGGTTCATCAGCTAAAATAATTTCCGGATCATTTAGCAGTGCACGTGCAATAACCACCCGTTGTTGCTCGCCACCCGAAAGTTGATGAGGCATTTTGTATCCTTTGTAGCTTAATCCTACACGTTCCAGAACATCGGCAATTCGATCGTTAATTTCATTTTTATTTTTCCATCCGGTAGCTTTTAATACAAACTGTAAATTTTCAAATACACTCCGGTCGGTCAATAACTTAAAATCCTGAAAAACAATACCCAGTTTCCTGCGTAAATGGGGTACCTGTTTAGTCTTAATTTTGGTTAAATCAAAACTGACCACTTTTCCTTCTCCTTCTTTAAGCGGTATTTCCGCATTCATGGTCTTGATTAAACTGGTTTTTCCACTACCTACTTTCCCGATGAAATAAACAAACTCTCCTTTACTAACCGAAAGATTTACATCTTTAAGAATCAGGTTGTCTTTCTGAAAAATTTGTGCATTTTCAAATTCAATAATTGTATCTAATGCCATATTTTTTATAATTTATAAAGTGTTCCAAAAGGAGCTTCTTGTATTAATTCCTCAATACGTTTTTTTAATTCTTCTAACCCAAATTTTTTTATCTGGTTATCCGGATTTTTTGTTTTAAAGTGTGCAATTAATACAAAATTATCATCTCTGATTTGAATATAATCAGGGATTTTATCGGTTCCTTCGGTTTTTAAAAAATACATGGTATATTATTTGCTTAATCACAAATGTAGCTAAAAATTTAAAATCGCAACAGAAATTGTTAATAAGTAAATAATATTTGACTATAAAAGATAATATTTAAGGAAATTAACAGTTTTATGTTAATTAAAAACAAAGGATATCAAGTCCTGTTCCGTTTATTCTTTTTAAATTAGTGCGAATTTCAAGACAATAAATTTATGATACGTTCAATATACATTAAACTACTTGTTGTTATTGTTATCCTGCTGTGCAATAATTCGATAAGAGCGCAGGAATCATTCATTTTTAATAATCCGGACAAAGCGTATAAAACGGGGTTGGAGCTTTTTGAAAAAGAAAAGTTTGGTGTAGCTCAAAAACATTTTCGCAATGCCATGGAAAATTATGGGGATGCTCAGCCCGAGTTTAAAGCCAATGCAAGGTATTATGAGGCTTTGTGTGCCATGGAGTTGTTTAATGAAGATGCTGAATATCTCATTTCCACTTTTATTGCCGAATATCCTGAAAATTCAAAAGTTAACCAGGCCCGTTTTCATATGGGAAGATTTCAATATCGTCAAAAAAAATACAGGGCAGCTATTCACTGGCTTACGCAAATAGAAAAAAGGCAATTGGATACGGACGAACGGGCAGAGTATTATTTTAAATTGGGATATAGTTATTTTATGCAGGGGAATTTTGATGAAGCAAGCTCTGCATTTTATGAAATTAAAGATGTAAATACTAAATATACTGCTCCTGCACTTTACTATTATTCGCATATTGCCTATGAAGAAGAAAATTATGAAACGGCTTTACAGGGATTTCAACGCCTGAGTAATAACGAAACTTTTGCCCCGGTAGTACCTTATTATATTACGCAGATTTATTACCTGCAGGGTAAATATGATGAGGTAATTGATTATGCACCAAAGCTTCTCGAATCTGCAAGCCCAAAAAGAACTCCGGAAATAGCAAAGGTTATTGGTGATTCTTATTATAAAAAACATCAGTTTGATAATGCTTTACCTTACTTACAAAAACATGCTGATGAGGCTAAAAATATTTCCCGTAAGGATTATTATCAGTTAGGGTACTGTTATTATAATGCCGAAAAATATGATAGTGCAGCTGTTGCTTTCGAAGAGGTAATAGACGAAAAGGATGCCTTAGCTCAAAATGCATACTTTCATTTGGCCGATTGTTACATTGAGCTTGGACAAAAGAAAAAAGCCCGTTTTGCTTTTGAGTTTGCCTCTAAGCTCGATTTCGACCCGGATATTAAAGAAGAATCATTATTTAATTATGCATTATTAACCTATGAGCTTTTCCATTCGCCTTTTAATGAGGCTATTGGTGCATTTCATGATTTTATTGAATTGTATCCTAACTCAACACGTCTCGATGCGGCCTACAATTTTCTGGTCATGGCTTATATGTATACCAGTAATTATAAAGAAGCCCTTTTGTCACTGGAGAAAATATCTGCCATGGACCATTCCATGAAAGAAGCTTACCAGAAAGTAGCCTATTATCGTGGATTAGAACTTTTTAATAATTTGCATTATAAGGAAGCTATAGAAACGTTTAACAAATCGTTGCAATATCCCGGTTATAATAAAGCTATTTATGCCCAGGCCAATTACTGGAAAGCAGAAGCATATTACCAATTAAAAGAATATGAGAAAGCAATAGAAGGATATAATAATTTTTTGTTGACAACAGGGGCATTCGAATTAAATGAATATGAACTTGCGCATTACAATATGGGATATGCTTATTTTAAATTAAAGGATTATCCTAATGCCATTAAATGGTTCAGAAAATATATCGGTTTTACCGATGATAAAAATACACGAACTGTTGCAGATGCCTATAACAGAGTGGGTGACAGCTATTTTATAAGTCGCAGTTACTGGACTGCTATAGAGTATTATGATAAAGCCATAGAAGTTGGATTGCTTGATAAAGATTATGCATTATTTCAACGTGGTTTCGCCTTGGGGTTATTAAACAGGCCTGAGAAAAAAATCAATACATTGCAGCAATTGATTAATGAACATCCTGAATCAGCATATATTGATGACGCTTTATTTGAGATGGCGAGAAGTAACCTCGATCAGCAAAAGGCTGATGAAGCCTTACAGATGTATAAAAGAATTATTGACGAGTTCCCGACTAGCAGCTATGTGAAAAAATCATTGGTACAGCTTGGTTTAATAAATTATAATAATGATAACAACGAGGAAGCACTTAAGTATTATAAGCGTGTTGTTGCTGAGTATCCCGGAACATCAGAAGCTAAAAATGCCTTAACAGGTATAAAGAATATCTATGTAGATATGAATGATGTTGACACTTACTTTGCATATGCCAACAGCTTGGGAGATTTTGCCGATGTTAGTATCAGCGAGCAGGATTCTTTAACATATATATCTGCTGAAAAAATATATATGAACGGCAACTGCGAAAAGTCCATCGTGCAATTTAATAATTATTTAAACGAGTTTAAAAACGGTTCTTTTATTCTTAATGCACACTTTTATTTGGCAGAATGTTATAATAGAATGGGAAATAATGAAAAAGCACTGGAAGCCTATAATTTTGTTATAGATAAAGCTAAGAATACGTTTACTGATCAGGCTTTAGTAGAGGCAGCTTCAATTAATTATGATTTTGGTGATTATGAAAAAGCATTACAACAGTTTAAACAATTAGAAAAAATGGCAGAATTAAACAGTCATTTAATTGAATCCAGAGCCGGACAGATGCGTTGTAATTATCAATTAGAAAATTATAATAAAACAATAGAGTCTGCAGATAAATTATTGCATACCGAGAAAATTAGTGAAGAATTAAAACGTGAAGCAAGATATAAAAAGGGAAAATCGCTTTACTATACTGAAAACTTTGATTTAGCCCTTGATGAGTTTAGAATTATTTCAGAGGATGTGAATAGTAAAGAGGGTGCCGAAGCAAAATACTTAATCTGTAAAATTTATTATAATGATAAGCAATATGATGTAGCAGAGCATGAAATATTTGATTTTTCTTCTCAAAATACATCACAGGAATACTGGTTAGCCAAAGCATTTATTTTGTTATCTGATATTTATGTAGCCAAAGAAGATGTTTTTCAGGCTAAACATACCCTCAAAAGTATTATCGATAATTATAATCCTGATGCTGACGATGATATTATAAGAATTGCTAAAGAAAAGTACAATCAGATTATTGAAACTGAGAAGATGGATGTTGAAGAAGAATCTGATGAAATTCTGTTGGAAATTGAAGAAAACAAAAATGAATAGCTGGTAAGATAATTAGTTAATGATAAAATGAATTTGATATGAATATAAAACTGCCTATATATATTACTTTAATTGCTTTATTTTTAAGTGGTTTAGATGCCTTTTCACAAGAAAATATGACCAAAGAAGTAAGGGTTGTTAAGCCTTATGAACCAACTATTTCTGATGCAAATAAAATATCTTATTTACCCAGAATTTCCGATACTGTAAAAATAGTTCCACAAGTTAATTATCTTTTACAAACACGACCGGTTAATGTTGGATATGCTATCGATCCCATAAAACCTGCCAGAATGGTTGGCGAGCCGTTAACCAAACTATATAACTCGTATGTAAAGTTGGGTTTAGGTACCAAAACCCTCCCTTTGCTCGAAGCATATGTTAGTAGTAAACGTTCAGAAGATTATATTTTGGGTGCCTTTTATAAATATGATGCATCTTATGCAAAAGTAGAATTATTAAATGATGAGCGGGTTTTTGCCGGCTATAGTGATAACGATTTGCAATTATTTGGAAAAAAATTCTTTAAAAATTCAACATTGCAGGGTGATGTCGGGATAAAAGGGGATACTCGATATTTCTATGGCTACGATACAGAAATTGATACCTCAATGGATAAAGACGATATCCGACAGAAATATTTGCAATTTAATTTTAATGCGAACTATAAAAGTACTTATGTTGATTCTAACCATATTAATTATGATTTTAAGATAGGAGTCAACTATGTAAAAGATGATTTTAGTAACCATGAAACTGGATTTAAACTAAAAGGTGATATCCATAAAATATTTTCAAAAGAGATGGTGGGAGCTAAAATTGGCGTTCAGCATTATTCGGTTAGTGAAAAGGTTGACTCTTCCAATAATACTATTATTAATATTAATCCATGGGTGGGTAAATTTGGCGATAAATGGCGTGTAAAAGCAGGGATAAATATATACTCCGATGCCAGAGATGATAACACAAATATTTATTATTACCCGGTAGGTATTTTAGAATATGATATAGCCAACCATTTCTTAATTCCATATGCCGGAGTAAACGGAAAAATTGAAGTAAACAGCTTTTTAAAAACAGTAAATATCAACCCTTTTGTAGTCCCTGGGAAAAGCATGCTTAATACCGATCATAAATTAATTTTATATGGAGGTGTTCGTGGTAATTTTAATTCAACTACTTATTACAATTTTAAAGTATCCTATGCATTAATTGATAATATGCCCTTTTTTGTAAACAATCTGGCCGTTACTGATAGTATCGGTAATCAATTCTCCGTGCTTTACGACAATGTTGAACTGATTAGTTATTTCGGAGAGTTATCCCTGGCACCTAACGAGAAATTAAATTTTCATGTAAAAGCCAATTATCGGGATTATCGAATGGACGTAGAGCAAAAACCCTGGCATAAGCCATCATTTGACCTTACCTTCTCTGCAAGATATAATTTGCGCGATAAGATTATTTTAAAAGGCGATATCTTTTCCCTGGGAAAACGCTATGCAAAATTAAATAATAATGGCGATTTTGTAGAATTAGAATCCGTAATGGATATTAATCTGGGTGCTGAATATCGTTATTCTAAAATTTTATCAGGATTTATACAGTTTAATAATATTTTGTCTGAAAATTACTATCAGTGGAATTACTTTCCAACCTATGGATTTAACGTTTTATTAGGTATTACATACGCTTTTTAATTCCATAAAATTTGTTTGTAAAGTGTGAATTTATTGTTAATAAAATCTGCTATTTTATAGACGTTTAAACAGCTAAAAATCATTAATTTTTAGTATATTTACATGATTTTTAAACACAGGTGGATTGATAAGGTAATTGTTTGACATACAGTGTTTTAAAATTATGTTTTAACGTCTTGGAAAATACTATAAAATCCACTAATAAGTTATAAAAAAAATAAATTTAATCGGATAAATTTTATCCGTAACAGGACAATTTTGTTTTAATCAATAATTATAAAACAATGAGTGATTTAAATAGTAAGGATGAATTAAAAGAAGCTTTGGATAAGATGGAGAAAAACGGATATTCTGCAGAGAGTATCCAGGTTTTAGAAGGGCTTGAGGCAGTACGAAAAAGGCCTGCTATGTATATTGGTGATATTAGTGATAAAGGATTACACCACCTGGTATATGAAGTAGTTGATAATTCTATTGATGAAGCCCTTGCCGGATATTGTAGTTCCATTGAGGTGACTATTAATGAAGATAATTCAATTACCGTTATTGATGATGGTAGAGGAATTCCCGTTGATTTTCACGAAAAAGAAGGGAAATCTGTTTTGGAAGTTGTTATGACAGTGCTTCATGCCGGAGGTAAATTCAATAAGGAGTCTTATAAAGTATCGGGCGGATTACACGGTGTTGGTGTTTCTTGTGTAAATGCGTTATCTTCAACCCTGCATGCCGAAGTTCATCGCGAAGGGAAGATTTATGTCCAGGATTATAAAATAGGTAAACCTGTAACTGATATTCAGGAAGTTGGGACAACTGAAAAAACAGGTACTATTATTACATTTAAACCTGATGATTCCATCTTTGCAGTTACTGAGTATAAGTACGAAGTATTAGCTTCTCGCTTAAGAGAATTAGCATTCCTGAATAAAGGAATACGATTATCTATTACCGATATGCGTGAAATGGAGGATAATGGCAATGGAAACGGAAATGGAGAAAACGCTGAATATCGTTCCGATTCATTTTATTCAGATGAAGGGTTAAAAGAGTTTGTTACTTTTTTGGATGCTACCCGTGAAAGATTAATAAGTGAAACAATTTATCTGGATACAGAAAAAAACGGTATCCCTGTTGAAATCGCTTTGTGTTACAATACTTCTTTCTCTGAAAATGTCCATTCTTATGTAAATAATATTAACACGATTGAAGGAGGAACACACCTGGCAGGTTTCAGACGCGGACTCACCCGTACGTTAAAAAGCTATTCTGAAAAATCAGGATTACTTTCTAAAGTAAAATTTGATATTAGCGGCGATGATTTCAGAGAAGGGTTAACATCAGTTATTTCGGTAAAAGTTCAGGAGCCTCAGTTTGAAGGACAGACTAAAACAAAATTAGGAAATTCTGATGTTATGGGTGCTGTTGATCAGGCAGTAAGTGAACAATTAGCTAATTATCTTGAGGAAAATCCAAAAGATGCAAAATTAATTGTTCAGAAAGTAATTATGGCTGCAACAGCAAGACATGCTGCCCGAAAGGCTCGTGAGCTTGTACAACGTAAAAATGTGCTTTCCGGTTCAGGTTTACCCGGGAAATTATCTGATTGCTCCGATCGTAATCCGGAGAAAACAGAGCTGTTTCTGGTAGAGGGTGACTCAGCAGGTGGTACCGCAAAAGCTGGTCGTGACAGAAGATTTCGGGCCATCTTGCCACTCAGAGGTAAAATTTTAAATGTGGAGAAGGCCATGCAACATAAAATCTATGAAAATGATGAAATAAAAAATATTTTTACTGCATTGGGCGTAACTATGGGTACCGAAGAAGATAGTAAAGAACTTAATTTGGAAAAATTACGATACCATAAAATAGTTATCATGTGTGATGCTGATGTAGATGGTAGTCATATCGAAACTTTAATTATGACTTTTTTCTTCCGGTATATGCCTGAATTAATCAACAGAGGTTATTTATATATTGCTACTCCTCCCTTATATTTAATTAAAAGAGGAAAATCATTCCGTTATTGTTGGTCCGAAGAAGAAAGAAAACAGGCTGTTGATGATTTAGGTCAGGGAAAAGAAGGAGCTGTTTCAATTCAGCGGTACAAAGGTTTGGGTGAAATGAATGCTGAGCAGTTGTGGGATACTACGATGGACCCTGAGTTCAGAAAATTACGACAAATATCGGTTGATAGTGCTGCAGAGGCTGATAGAATTTTCTCCATGCTAATGGGCGACGAAGTACCCCCTCGCAGAGAGTTTATTGAAAAACATGCTAAATATGCAAATATTGATGCATAACAAATTATACTAAATAATAAAAAAACGGCTACACCTGATGGTAGCCGTTTTTTTGTTTCCGGATTTTTATTAGCAACCCAAAAAGGTTGTAAATTTTTGATTTATTTGAATCTATAAGCAGCTCTTTCTAAATCATCCACAGTATTAATTTGTTTAGGGGGATTTAAATATTGTCCTAAGAATTTATAAATCTTTACGCGTATATTTCTTGCCTCTTTTGTATCCATTCTATCGAATGAATGGCCTCCCGGTACATCCTGGTAGATTTCATATTCAAACTTTTTGTCATCCGCTTTTAGCGATTTTATTAAGTGTTCTACCTCAAGTACATTTACATCGTTATCGTTGGTATTGGTATGGATAAGCAATGGTGTATTCTGAAATTTGTGAGTATTCCATGCCGGAGATCTTCTACGATATTCATTTACATCTTCGTAAGCCGTTTTGCCAATATGGTAATCGGCAGAATATAAGGCTCTGTAGCTATCTGTATAATAACCCATGCGTGAAATTAAATCGCTTACAGGTACACCGGCAAATGCTACTTTATAATGTTTTGGATAGTCAAAAATATTGTGTAGCGTAATTAATCCTCCATGACTCCATCCTATAATTCCTACCCTGTTTTTATCTACAATATCATAATTGTCAATCATAAATTGTCTGCTGGCATCTACATCTTCTACTTCTAATCCTCCGTAATCAATTTTTTCGTAATGTGCTTTCCCATAGCCGGTACTGCCTCTGTATTCTGCTGCAACTACGATATATTGTTGGGCCATTAGTTCGCGAATAATATGTGTGTAATAGGTAGTAAAATCTGCATGAACACCCCCATGAGGCAGTACAATTAAAGGATATTCTTTTGATGGGTCAATATTTTTTGGAATAAAGGTATAAGCCCAGAATTTAACCGGGTTGCCTGCACCCATTGCTGTCGGATTTTCTTCTTTCCATTTGGGTGGTCCGTAAATGTATACTTTGTCAACAAAAGCAACATCGCCAACCTTTTGGTTCCATAGCACATCATCAGTAAGTTTTTCTAACCTGTCCAGTCGATGATTCAAATACTCCATTTGAGTATTTAGTGTTTTTATAATTTCATCTTTATCTTCAGCTGTGGTTTGGGCCTCCAAAAAAAACGGAATTATTAAGAGACCGAATAAGATGTTTAGGAAATAATTTTTTCTCATAGTAATTTTATTTTTAAGTTTAATATTGGACGATATTTGTTAATTAATGTTTAAAATTGAAAATTTCCGCTAAAAACAAATGTTGCCGGGCCTGTAAGCCAAACATCAATAAATGAATGGTTTGATTGTTTATTAAAAGAAACATTTAATTTTCCTCCACGTGTACTAATATCAAATGAATTTTTGTTATTATTTAATTTTACCGATGTGCAAATAGCTGCAGCAGTTACTCCAGTTCCGCACGAAAGCGTTTCATTTTCAACCCCTCGTTCATAGGTTCTTACAAATAGTTCATGTTCTTTTATTTCAACAAAATTCACATTGGTGCCTGAAGGGGCAAAATGTCTGCTTTCTCTAATTTTTTTTCCTTCATTGTAAACATCTGTATCTTTAATATTTTTCGAAAAGATTACATAATGTGGCGAACCGGTGTCAACAAAATAATTTCCGTCTGTTTCTTTTATTTCGTTAACATCTTGCATTTGTAATGCTACCGTATTGTTTTCTTTTATTATTGCTTGATGTATCCCGTCAATCGTTTGAAAAGTTGTTTTTGTGTTAAAAAGATGTAATGATTTGGCAAAAGCAGTAATGCATCTCCCTCCATTACCGCACATAGTACCTTCTTTTCCGTCTGAGTTGAAATACCGCATTTTAAAATCAAGTTCAGTGTGCTTTTCTAAAAGCATCAAACCATCTGCGCCAATGCCAAACCTTCGGTCGCACATAAATGCAATTTGTTTTGTAGTAAGATTGATAGAATTTTTCCTGTTATCTATGATTATAAAATCATTTCCGGTACCCTGATATTTTGAAAACTTGAACATCATATGCTTTATTTTGTATAATTATAAATCGAAATAGAAAACGTTACAATAACTTATTGTTTGTTAAATTATGTTAAATGTATTATATTATATGCTTTACAGGTATTAATTTTGTTATTACAGTTTATCAGCAAGTAAATTTATTAATTTAAATCAAATTTATTATGAAAGCTCAAAATTTATTAGGAAATGTAGTTATATCATTATTATCTGCATTTTTAGCAATTATTATATATGCTAACTTTTACGAAAAAGAACTACAAAAAACTTCTGATGTCGAGGAACAAAAGCTAAGTGCTTTAGAATTGTTAAATGATTCTAATCAGGTAAAATATACTCAAATTCCTGTTAATTCGTCAGGAGAAATTTTTGATTTTACAAATGCTGCCGAGAATAGTGTTAATGCAGTTGTACATGTAACATCAAAATATAACTTACGAAACGATTCTTATGGTAATCCCTTATATGAGTTTTTCTTTGGAGAACAATATTCGAGACAACCTTCAGTTTCATTTGGTTCGGGGGTTATTATTACTGATGATGGATACATTGTGACCAACAATCATGTCATTGAGCAATCGGATGAAATTCAGGTAGTATTGAATGACCGGCGAACATATACCGCCGAATTGGTTGGTACAGATCCCCAAACAGATTTGGCATTATTAAAAGTTGATGATAAAGATTTACCATTTATCGCTATGGGAAATTCAGATGATATAAAGATTGGTGAATGGGTCTTAGCAGTTGGTAATCCTTTTAATCTAACTTCAACAGTCACAGCAGGGATAGTGAGTGCCAAAGCACGTAATATAAATATTCTACGGGATCAAAGATATCCTATTGAATCTTATATACAAACTGATGCTGCTGTTAATAAGGGGAACAGTGGAGGCGCTCTGGTAAACATGAATAGCGAACTGGTTGGCATTAATTCGGCTATTTTGTCACCTTCTGGAGCATATTCAGGGTATTCTTTTGCTATTCCAGTAAATATTGTACGTAAGGTTGTTTCGGATATTATTAAATATGGCGAAGTGCAACGTGCAGTGTTGGGTGTTGAGATTCGTGATGTTAACAAAGAGTTAGTTGAAAAATATAATTTAGATAAAATTGAAGGCGTATTTATTGAAGGAGTTACTGAAGAAGGAGCAGCAAAAGAGGCCGGTTTAAGAAAAGGCGATGTTATCTTAAGAATAGATGATGCTAAAATTAATAGTATTGCTGAGTTAACTGCACAAATTGGAAAATATCGGCCAGGAGAAAAAGTGAATATTATTATTAAAAGAGATAAGAAAAAGAAACAAATAGATGTAGTCTTACGTAACATGTATGGAACCACTAAGATTGTAAAAGCCGATGAATATCTCGCTATTTTAGGAGCTAATTTTCAAAGAATTGATAATAGCGATAAAAGACGTTTAGGTATTGAAGTAGGCGTTAAGGTGGTTGATATTGAGGATGATGGCGCACTTGGTAAGTCAGGAGTAAAAGAAGGTTTTGTAATTACCTCTATTCAGGGTGAAAAAATAGCACATATTGATGATATTAAACGTGTAATACGAAATGTTGGATTAGGTGTAGAGGTAGAAGTTGAAGGGATGTATCCCGGAGGAAGGTATGTTTATGTGTACCGGGTAGAACTTGAATAATCACAGATAAATTTTTACAGTGATTAAGAAGGTCGTCTTGAAAATAAAAACATTTTGCCATAAATTCGCAAAAATTTTTAAATAGCCCATGAGACAGTTAAAAATCACAAAATCTATTACCAATAGAGAGACCGCCTCTTTGGATAAATATTTACACGAAATTGGCAAAGAGAATTTAATCACTGTTGAAGAAGAGGTTGAGCTGGCTCAGCGGATAAAAAAAGGGGACCGGGCTGCTTTAGAAAAATTAACTAAGGCAAATTTACGATTTGTGGTATCTGTTGCCAAGCAATACCAAAATCAGGGATTAACATTGCCTGATTTAATTAATGAAGGAAATTTAGGCTTGATAAAAGCTGCTGAAAAGTTTGATGAAACCCGTGGTTTTAAATTTATCTCATATGCCGTTTGGTGGATTAGACAGTCTATACTACAGGCATTAGCCGAACAATCCCGAATTGTTCGCTTGCCTTTAAATCAGGTAGGTTCATTAAACAGGATTAATAAAGCTCTTTCACGGTTTGAACAAGAAAATGAGCGGGCTGCTTCTCCTGATGAAATTGCTGATTCTCTTGATTTACCTAAAGATAAAATTACTGATACGATGAGGGTATCCGGAAGACATATTTCCATGGATGCTCCTTTTCAGGAAGGGGAAGACAACAGCTTGTTAGATGTACTTGAAAATGACGATTCGCCTAACGCTGATAATACCCTTATTAGCGAATCTTTAATGAAAGAGATTGAGCGCTCGCTGGCTACCTTAACCGAGCGCGAAAGAGATACCTTAAAAATGTTTTTTGGAATTGGTATTCAGGAAATGACTCTTGAGGAAATTGGTGACAGACTGGGATTAACGCGTGAACGCGTAAGACAAATTAAAGAAAAGGCTATCCGCAGGCTCAGACATACCTCCAGAAGTAATTTGTTAAAAACGTATTTAGGATAAAATTATTTATTTTGTTTGTTTTTACGCTATCAAAACTTGATAGCGTTTTTTATTTTTTTTTGAGCAATTCCTGCAGAGCAAACATTTCGTCTCGTAATCTTGCAGCTTCTTTAAAATTTAGTTCTTTGGCTGCTTTTTCCATAGAGAGTTTGTTTTTTTCTATTGCTTTTTCCAGTGCTTTTTTATCCATATATTTTACAACAGGGTCTGCTGCTACATTAAGCTGTTCAGGTTCAGCATAGGCTTTTTTATGTTTCCCTGCCATAAGGGATTTAGAGGTTTTTACAATTTGTGTGGGAGTGATACCATGTTTTTCGTTATATAGAAGCTGCTTTTCCCGTCTCCTGTTCGTTTCATCAATGGTCTGTTGCATCGAACGGGTAATTGTATCGGCATACATAATCACTTTCCCCTCCAGGTTTCTGGCGGCACGACCTGATGTTTGGGTTAATGAACGAGCCGAACGCAGGAAACCTTCTTTATCGGCATCCAGAATAGCTACCAAAGATACTTCCGGTAAGTCTAAGCCTTCGCGTAAGAGATTCACGCCAACTAATACATCAATGATCCCTTCACGCAATTGATCCATAATTTCAACGCGCTCTAACGTATCAATATCGGAATGAATGTACTGACATTTTATAGAAAATCGGGTAAGGTATTTGGTTAATTCTTCGGCCATCCTTTTAGTAAGAGTGGTTACTAATACTCGTTGTTTTTTTTCTGTTCGTACATGAATTTCTTCCATCAAATCATCAATCTGATTTAGGGACGGGCGGACTTCAATTTCCGGGTCAATTAATCCTGTTGGCCGGATGAGCTGCTCTACAAAGAAACCATCGCATTTTTCAAATTCATAATCAGCAGGAGTAGCACTAACAAATAATAACTGATTAGTCAGTGCTTCGAATTCTTCAAATTTTAAAGGCCTGTTATCGATAGCAGCGGGTAAACGGAATCCAAATTCCACTAAATTTTTCTTTCGGGCGTGATCTCCTCCATACATGGCCCGGATTTGTGGTA
>Ga0102943_1001070_pt1 | contig 17421 bp, 12 predicted proteins | sample SalPonC_black_MG_FD_78174 | JGI IMG/M metagenome (GOLD analysis project Ga0102943, IMG submission 78174) | Salt pond soil microbial communities from South San Francisco under conditions of wetland restoration - Salt Pond MetaG... | ecosystem: Environmental > Aquatic > Marine > Intertidal zone >...
AAGGTGCTTTTGAAAAAAATTAGGAGATGGGAGGCAGAAACTGGTAAGAAGGTACCTCGGGAATTATATAAGAAAGATCAGATCCGCTGGATTGAATCCGAACTTCCAGTGGATAGATATCCGTTCATACAACTCAAGGTTTTAGCCCGAAAAATATTCACCAAATTTCGGTTGATGTTTACCGGTTAACTCATGAATCAAATTTGAAAAATCAACTAAAAATAGCGGCAATCGTAACCCCTTTTCCGGCCCTTTCTGAGACGTTTATATTGAACAGGATCACCGGGTTAATTGACAGAGGCCATTCAGTTGATATCTATGCGAGTCAACCGAGGGATTCTGATGAATATGTTCATCAGTCTGTATTGGATTATAATCTAAATGATAAAACATCCTACGAAACTAAACCTGCGTCAACTCCTTTGTTAGAGATCTATCGAAGATTGGAAGCGCCGCTTTCGATCATCAAATATTCGGGCGTATTTCGATTTTTGAAAAATTATCCTGGTAAAAAGCAGATTCGTAATCTTACAAGATTCAAAGAGGAGAAAAAATACGATTTGATTCATGCTTTTTTTGGGATGAATGGCAATTTAGCAGTTCAGGCCAGGAAATTAGGTATACTTGACGGACCGATTGCAGTTTCTTTTCACGGCATAGATTTAAGCAGCGAAATAAAAGAAAATACTTCTATCTATGATGAACTGTTTCAAAAAGGAGACCTGTTCCTGCCCGTCTGTGAGTATTATAAAAAAAGACTTATTCGACTCGGCTGTCCCGTAGAAAAAATATTGGTTCACCCAAGTGCAATTGATGTAAACCAGTTTGTTCCGACTGATAAAAATCGATCATCAACAAAAGTTAGTATTATAAGTATAGGGCGCCTGGTAGAAAAGAAGGGATTTATCTATAGTATTGAGGCGGTGGCAGAGTACATCAATGAAAATCCTGATAAGGAGATAACATATACAATTATTGGTGAAGGCAGTTTAAAGAATGAGCTTTTGAATAAAGTCGGAGCATATAATTTGACAAACAAAATTAAAATAAAGGCTTCAGTGAACCAAGAAAAGATCGTTTCTGAAGTGCAGGCCAGTGATATTTTGATCTGTCCAAGTGTGGTTGCTGAGAATGGTGATGAAGATACAGTTCCCAATGTTCTTAAAGAGGCTATGGCATGCGAGCTTCCGGTAATTGCAAGCCGTCACGGAGGTATTCCCGAATTGGTGCAGCATAAGGAAAACGGGTTATTAATTCCTGAGAAAAACATTAAAGCTATGAAAGAAGCTTTAAATCAACTTGTGAACTCACCTTCACAAAGAGCTGAGATGGGAGAAAAAGGTCGTAAATTTGTAGAAAATAATTATGAAATTGAATCACGGAATGATATAATTTCAAGAGAGTATATCAAGTTGGCACATAAATATTCAGAAAGATGAAAAAAAATAATCCAAAAGTAACGATAGTTGTAGTTCCCAGGGAACGATTTAGCTTTTCAATCGAGTCTCTGAAAAATATCTGTGATATCACATCATATGATTTCGATTTAATATATGTTGATGGAAATTCGCCGGGATATTTAAATCGATTTTTGCAAAAGTATTCAAAAGAGAAGGGTTTTAAACATATTCGAACCGATAATTATCTGCATCCCAACCAAGCCCGAAATGTAGGTTTTAAGGAAGTATCAGATGATACTGAATATGTTGTATTTCTTGATAATGATGTTTTAGTGAGTAAAAACTGGTTGACTGAACTGGTAAAATGTGCAGAAGAAACGGGTGCTGCCCTTGTTGGTCCTTTATACCTGGAAGGTGATGTAGGTGAAGAGAGGATTCACATGGCAGGCGGTGAAATGGTTGTAGATGAGTCCGACGGAATAAAAAGACTCTCTATCGATATGCATCACCATATGAAGAAAGTTTCTGAACTTGAAGAACCTCTTGAAAGATTTCAAACAGACAATATTGAATTTCATGCTGTTTTGGTTCGTAAATCTTTCTTGGACAAGTACGGACCTTTAGATGATGAACTGCTTACAACTCGTGAGCATGTAGATATTTGCTTGATTGCTAAAGAGGCTGGATTACCCATTTATCTTGAGCCAAAATCAGTAATACACTACGTTTATCCATATCCACTTAAATTAACTGATTTTCGATTCCATTTCTTCCGATGGGATAAGCAGGGGACAATTACAACGATCAAACGGTTCGAGGAAAAATGGAATATCCATCTCGACAAAGGCCGAGTTGAGGTTATTAACAGCAGAAAGAAAAAAGCCGTTAAGAATTATATCAAGAATAAATTGGGTATGGCAGTCTAAACTTCTCTTGAATCATACATTTTGATATTAGAATAGAATCGAAAAAAAATATTTTCCCTGATTACCAGAAAATTAGCTTTATATAAAAAATAAATTTTTTATGAAAGTTCATCATCTAGTAGATCGGCATGATAGTAGATTAAAAATTGCAGTAATAGTAAAATCTTTTCCGGCTCTCACTGAAACATTTATTTTGAATAGAATTACCGGACTTATTAAGAGGGGACATGTGGTTGATATCTACGCAAAGAAAAAGAGAGGCTCAGATAAAGATACTCACCAAGCATTAAAAGATTATAATCTCTTGGAGAGAACACACTATGAAGTAAATTTTTCTAAATCAAGATCGAATGAAAGGTATCTAAAACTTAAAGTCTTACTTTCGATGCTTAAGAAATCAAAGGGTCTGAGAGGAGCTAAGTATTGGACTGATAAAAAATTTATTGTTCAACAAAGCCGATTCAAAAGAAGAAAGGAATATGATCTAATTCATGCATTTTATGGAATCAATGGTTTGATGGCCATGCATGCGAGAACGGTTGGTATATTAGAAGGCCCAATTTCTGTTTCGTTTCATGGATTTGATCTTAGCAGGGTTGTCAAGAAAAATCCAATCGCATATAATCAATTATTTCAAAAAGGGGATCTGTTTTTACCAGTTTGTAATTATTACAAAGACAAACTAATTAAACTTGGTTGTCCTATTGAGAAAATTAAAGTTCATCCAAGCTCCATCGATATAAACAAATTTTTGCCTGATCCTTCAAAAAGATCATCAAAAAAAGTAAAGATTTTAAGCATCGGTCGCTTGATAGAGTTGAAAGGTTTTCGTTACAGTATTCAAGCTGTAGGTGAGTTTATACAAGAAAATCCAACTATTGAGATAACTTACAGAATCATTGGGTCAGGGTTATTAAAAGATGATTTGTTAGAAGAAATTGACTCCTTACAATTATCTGATAAAATTGATATTCGAGAAGCCGTAAATCACAAGAAGTTAGTTGCAGAGATTCAATCCAGTGACATTCTTATCTGTCCAAGTATTGTAGCAGATGATGGCATTGGAGATACGTTGCCTAATGTTTTAAAGGAAGCTATGGCCTGTGAACTAGCCGTGATTGCAAGTGATCATGCAGGTATCCCGGAATTAGTAAAGCATCGGGAAAACGGATTTTTAGTTCCTGAAAAAGATATCAATCAAATCAAAAAAGCCATCGAAGTTCTGGTGAATTCACCTGAATTAAGGGAAGAATTAGGAAAACAAGGTCGAAGGTACGTTCAGAAATATTACGAGATTGAATCAAAAAATGACATTATCTCAGACATTTATAAAGAACTGGCGAATTCCTACTCTCAAGTCGATGCAACCCTGATTTAGTATTATATTCAATTAGTACACTTCAATATTTGAGATTACCGGATTCGCCTGTGAATCTTCGATTTGAATACGGACTCGATCTGTTGTAATCGGATCGATCTCTAAAATTCGTTTATACCCGATGGTGGTTCCTTCTGCAGCCGGTTGCCATTCTCCCTCTTCCCAAACATCAACGGAAAAAGATCGAACACGCTGCCCCAAACGAATATATTCTTGCAAAACTATATAGTTGATTTCAGCGGGTTCATTTAATATGATTTCAAACTCGCCGGTATCTACGGCATCATCTGTAGCCCAATATGTTTCACTGTCACCATCTGTAAGGTTGAAAGGTGCATATTCTTGATGACTGCCTCGGTACGAATCGGCAGAGGCTTCTGCACCTTCTGCCAGGTTTGTGCTAAAAGCCTCATCCAGCATCTGTCTCCACTTTCTAAGTGACTCTACATCATTTTCATGAATCAGTCCGCGCCTGTCCGGTGGTACATTCAGCAAAAGGTTTGAACCTCGGCCAACCGAAGTCATATAGATGTCAAACAGCTCTTCCGGAGTTTTTACGAGTGAATCTTCTTCGGGATGATAAAACCAGCCGGGACGAATAGATACATCCACTTCGGCCGGGATCCATTTTTGGCCATCTTCTGAACCGGTGCCAAGAAGGTCGTTAATACCTGCTTTGCCGGCATAAAGGGTATCGTTATTGATGGTATTCCAGTTCGTCTTATTAACATAACCGCGTTCATTTCCCACCCATCGGATATCCGGTCCGGCGTCGCTAAAGAATAGAACCTGCGGCTCAGGTTGGAGGTCGCGAACAAAATCAATTGTGGTTGGCCAGTCGTAATACGTTTGCCGGTCGATCGTTCGGATTTCATCAGCGCCTCCATAGTAGCCGTCACCACCATTAGCACCATCAAACCACATCTCAAATATTGGGCCGTAGTTCGTAAAAATTTCCTCAATCTGATTCCTGTAATAATTGATATAAGACGGCTCAGCGTAATCAGCCCGGTTTCGATCCCAGGGCGAAAGATAGACTCCAAATTTCATCCCATGCTCTCTTGCGGATTCGGATACTTCTTTGACTATGTCACCCTCGCCATCTTTATATGGGCTGTTTGCTACATCGTGCTCTGTGTAATCACTTGGCCATAGGCAAAATCCGTCGTGATGCTTAGCCGTCAAAATCACCCCTTCAAATCCCGCATCGCTCAGGGTGGTCATCCATTGGTCAACATCCATCTCTGTTGGATTGAAAATAGATGGGCTTTCATCGCCATATCCCCACTCCATATTTGTAAAAGTATTGGTCGTAAAATGCACAAATGCCAGCAATTCCATTTCGTGCCATTCCATCTGTGCTTCAGATGGAACCGGGACAACAGGTTCAGGTGGAGCAACTTCACTTATATTCGAACTACAGGAGTTGATAACAAGGAGAAGTGCAATAAAGAGTGTAGATAAAAGGGGTTTCTTCATCATTATAAAATGGTTGAGTTTTTAGCTGCTGAAACATAAAATATTTAGGATTGATATAGTATAAAAAAGTCTGAATGTAATAATACCAATACTTCTTAGAAGATGTTGTTGATCAGTTGAATGTTGACATTAAATACAATTTTGATAATTTAGAACTGTTAACTTAACAGTGTTAACTGAAAACGAACCATGTCTCTGAGAAACGAAATATTAGAAGTAAGCAGGGAGTTGTTGATTGAGCGCGGGTTTGGAAAACTGTCCATGCGCAATATCGCAAAGCGGGCAAATGTCACCGCTACAAGTATTTATCTTCATTTCGATAATAAAGATGACCTCCTTCTTGCTCTTATAGATCAAAGCATTGAGCATTTAAAAGAGAAGCTTCTTGCGGAAATCGACTCTTCCAAAGATTTAATCCGGCAACTGGAAGACCTGGCGAGGTGCTACATTCAATTTGCTCTCGATCATCCAAAAGAATATGAAATTATCTATATGGTTCGTCCCGAGGAGATGCCGGAATATCCAAAAGAGAAATTTCAGCAGATACGAAGCGCCTATGAACTTTTGGCGGAGATCATCAACAAAGGTCGACAAAAAGATTTAATCGATGTAGAAAACCCGGTAATCAGCGCATATACGCTTTGGGCTCAGCTGCATGGAGTCGTTTCGGTAATTCTCAACAAAAGACTCGACACCCGTATACCGCAAAAGGAATTTATTGATCAGGCGATTGAACATGTAATCCAGGGATTTATCATACAAAAAACACCCGCATAACAGGAGACTATTATGGAAACACTACTGGAGCAACTCACATTTTTTGAAGGCATGTCCGGATGGATTGTTTGGCCATCCATCATTTTTTTACTCTTTCTTTTCGGATTTACCGGTACACCGCTATGGTTATGGGCTATTGCAGGTCTTGCAGCATTAACGGGACTTGGGGCTCCCACCTGGTTTTTGGCCGTTTATCTGGTTCTTGCAGTGGTTTTTAATATCAAACCGATTCGCAGATCAATTCTTTCAGGTCCGTTAATGACCTTGTTAGATAAGCTTAAAATTTTGCCGGTTATCTCAGAAACAGAACAAACTGCGATCGATGCCGGAACCGTATGGGTTGAGGGCGAACTCTTCTCGGGAAAACCGGATTTGAAGAAGTTGAGTGAAGAGGAATATCCCGAATTAACTGAGAAAGAGCGGGCGTTTATGGATGGCCCGGTAGAGAAGTTGTGCTCCATGGTATCCGATTGGGATGTTTTCCAACGACGAGATTTTGATAAAGAAACCTGGGATTATTTTAAGAAAGAACGTTTTTTTGGATTGGTAATACCTGAGAAATATGGGGGACATGGGTTTTCTGCAAATGCCCATAGTTTGATTGTTGCGAAGCTTGCTTCACGATGCGGCCCCTTAGCCACGACTGTAATGGTCCCCAATTCGTTAGGCCCGGCCGAACTCCTGATGCATTATGGTACGGAAGAGCAGAAAGATCATTACTTGCCACGTCTTGCTAAAGGAGAGGAGATTCCATGTTTTGCATTGACAGAACCGAATGCCGGATCGGATGCAGGTGCAATGCAAAGCCGGGGTGAAGTTTTCAAAGGTGAGGATGGAGAGCTTTATATCAAACTCAATTGGGAGAAACGGTACATCACCCTTGCAGCTATTTCAACTGTAATTGGCTTGGCATTTAAACTGTTTGATCCCGAAAATTTATTGGGCGAAGGAGAGGAGCTTGGAATTACTGCTGCACTTATTCCTAGTGATACCGAAGGAGTTGTACTTGGAAAGCGACACGATCCGCTTGGAGTTCCATTTTACAACTGCCCAATTCGCGGAACAGATGTTGTGGTTCCGATAAGTGCAATTATCGGTGGAAAAGATGGAGCCGGGAATGGCTGGCGAATGCTGATGGAATCACTGGCTGTGGGACGAGGAATTTCACTGCCTGCACAGTCCGTTGGAGGAGCGAAAGTTGCAACCCGCGCGATTGGTGCATATGCAGCGATTCGTCAACAGTTTGGATTGAACATCGGAAAGTTTGAAGGAATTGAGGAACCGATGGCCCGAATTGGCGGATATACATACTTGCTGGATGCTGCCCGAACATATATCTGCGGTGCTCTCGACAAAGGAGCAAAACCGGCTGTTGTGACAGCCATCGCTAAATACAACTTCACCGAACTGGGTCGAGAAATTGTTAATGATGCGATGGACATTGTTGGTGGTTCAGGGATATCACGCGGCCCGAGAAATATTTTCGCTCACTCCTATATGGCAATGCCTATTGCAATTACCGTTGAGGGAGCAAACATACTCACCCGGACATTGATGATATTTGGCCAGGGCGCTATTAGAAGTCATCCCTACGCCTTGAAAGAGATTGAAGCATTAATGAACAAAGACGTCAAAAAGTTTGATGATAATTTTTGGAAACATATCGGTCACGCTGTGCAAAATATGATTCGGTCGATGGTGTTGAGTCTGACAAGAGGACAACTTGCAAGCTCTCCGGTTGGCGGACCCGCTTCAAAATATTACAAGAAACTGGCATGGGCTTCCGCAACGTTCGCTTTTATGGCGGATATCGCCCTTGGATCTTATGGAGGGGCTCTCAAAATGAAAGAGAAACTCTCCGGCCGATATGCGGATATCTTGAGCTGGATGCTGCTCGCTGCTGCAACACTTCGCCGGTATGAAATCGAAGGGAAAAAGGAAGAAGATCAGGTTTACTTTGAATGGGCGATGGATGAAGCTTTCTCACGAATACAAACCGCTTTTGATGAGATCTTTTCAGAGATCAAAGTTCCGGGTTTGAGTTGGTTGTTCAGAGGTCCGGTTGCTCTTTGGTCGAGAATAAACAGGATTGGGAAAAAGCCATCTGATAAAATTGGACATAAAGTTGCCCAGGCAATGCAAACGAGAGGGGAGCAACGAGACCGCATGACTGAAGATATCTATATTCCAGCCAGCCGCGAGGAAGCGATGGGTAAATATGAATACGCGCTGGAATGGGTTGAAAAATCGTACCCGGTTTATAAAAAGCTGTATAAAGCAACCAAGGCTAAGAAGCTGAAAAAAACTCATGTTTTAAAGCAACTGGATTCAGCCCTTGAGCAAGATATCATCACAGAGGAAGAGGCTGAGATGGTTCGAAAAACCGAGGAAGCCAGGTACGACACAATCTTAGTGGACGAATTCACGTTAGAAGAATACGACAAAAGCGCAGTTGATCCCCAAAAAGATGCGGGTCTGAAAGATCCGGATAAAGATACTGTAATACTTTAAGATTATATTGAGTTCCCAATCCCAGCCCACAGGTCAGTATGACTGTGGGTTTTCTTTTTTAATAAAGCTTCTCTGCCTTCTCCGCGGACGTCAAAATTCCTTTGATCATAGCTGAGCTGAACCCACCATGTTCCATCTGGTTCAGGCCGGAAATAGTACAGCCTTTAGGTGTGGTTACACGATCAATTTCGTATTCTGGATGATTCTTCATTGAACCTAGAAGAGATGCTGCACCTTTTGCTGTTTGCGTGGCCATTGCAAGAGATTCCTGTGAACTGAATCCAATCTCAATTCCACCCTGTGAAGCTGCACGTATCGCTCTCAAAAAGAAAGCAATTCCGCATGCAACCAGTGCAGTAGCGGAAGACATCTGCTCTTCCTGGATGACCAATGTTTCACCAACGGTATCAAAAATAGCTTTTGTGGTTTCTATGGTACCGTTATCCAACGTCTCAGAGCATATACATGTCATAGATTCACGGATGGCGATAGCAGTATTTGGCATGGCTCGCACAACGTCTACTCCATCAGGAATATTTTTTTTGATGTCTGATATTTTCGCTCCTGAAACAACGGAAATCAATAGATGCTTTTCGGGATTTAGCGCGGATGAGATCTCCTTCAGCAATCCATCTAACTGATGTGGTTCAACGCAGGCAATAAGAATATCCGAGTTCTTAACGGCTTCAATATTATCGGAAGTAACATTGTAACCCTTTTCAGTGTATTCACTCAGTTTATCAGTCCGGCGCCTGGTTAATGTTTGCTGAGATGGTTTGAAAATGTCTGAGGCGGTTAAACCGTTGGCAATAGAGCACCCAATATTACCGGCGCCCAATATGGCAGTTTTTTTATTGCTGAAGTCCATGTATGATAGATTTTTTATTACGAGCTATAAGTAAAAATAACGAACTAAATTTCAGAAAAGTAGGCTCATTACTGGAAAATTTTACTTCTTATTTGGAACCAACTAAAGCAATAGATGTTCAACCTACAACCATGAATGCCCAAAAAGAGGCAAAAATAGGTGGAAGCGCTTTTACAACTTTGATCAGAGATTTATAAAAAAATCTTGGTTACGGCGTAATGAATAGCTAAAATTAAGGTTATCTTTCATTTTGGATGTATAAAACCGAAAGAAGTTTATTTGAGTCCCACCTAACCGCTTTTAGTGGTTAGATGGGAAGTACCGTCTTGGTAATTGCTTAATAGAAACCATATACATGAGGATTTTAAAATTTGGTGGGAGCTCAGTGGGATCCCCGGATGCCCTGCGCCGTGTCATATCTATTGTTGAGTCGAAACAGAAAGATCAAAGAATTGTAGTTGTTGTATCTGCTCTGCGCGGTATAACAGATAAATTGATAGAGACGGCAACTCTTGCCTCAGCGGGTGATGATTCATTTGAAGATCGGCTGAATGAAATTGACAAACGCCATATTGATACGATTAACGACCTGCTCCCGGTTAGCAAGCGGAGTGAAGTGATCACTTCTTTTAAACTTCTGTTGAATGAACTGCAGGATGTACTGCAGGGAGTATCGCTGATTCGTGAACTTACCAAAAAGACACTTGACTTTATTGTTGGGTTTGGCGAGCGCTTTTCTGCCCAAATACTTACGGCTGCCCTGCAAAATCAGGGAATGGAAGCACTTTACACCGATACAAGAGACCTGATCAAAACAGACAATAATTTCGGCTCTGCCCGGGTTTTGACAGCTCAAACCTTTCAAAATATCCGGAATTATTTAGAGGATCATGATGAAAATATTGTGGTTGCCACCGGTTTTATATCATCAACTGAGAATCAGGAAAGTACCACTTTGGGGAGAGGTGGATCGGATTACACAGCTTCACTATTTGGTGCGGCCCTGGAAGCAGATGTAATTGAGATCTGGACCGATGTAGACGGGTTGATGACTGCTGATCCACGGAAAGTGAAAAATGCGTTCTCCGTTGAACATGCCTCGTATGAAGAAGCGATGGAGTTGTCGCACTTTGGAGCTCGCGTAATTTATCCGCCAACTATTCAACCGGCACTCAAATCTGAGATTCCGATTCTTATCAAAAATACCTTCAAGCCGGAGCATCCCGGAACGCAGATCAAGAAGGAGATTAAGGAGAAAGGAGGAATCATTCGTGGATTGTCATCGATCGAAGATGTAGCCCTTATTACAATTAAAGGCAGCGGAATGATTGGAGTAACCGGGGTGGCCTCGAGAATATTTGGTGCTTTGGCGGAGCGGAATATCAATATCATTTTGATTACGCAGTCTTCGTCTGAGCATACCATTACACTGGCTGTGTTACCTGAATTTGCTGGTGCTGCAAAAGAATCCATTTCAGAAGAATTTTCTGAGGAATTCAAGGCAGATATTATTGATGAAATTCGGGTTGAAAACGATCTCTCGATTGTGGCTGTGGTTGGTGATAATATGCGTCAGATTCCGGGAATTGCGGGTCGCGTATTTAACGCTCTTGGTAGAAACGGAATTAACATTGTGGCGATTGCACAGGGTTCGTCCGAAAGAAATATCTCGTTTGTAATTGACCGAAATAATGAGAAAAAAGCAATGAACACGCTGCACGATGCGTTCTTCCTCTCAGGTGTGAAGACAATGAATCTGTTTCTTGTTGGAGTTGGTCTGATCGGAAGCACACTGCTCGAAATGTTGAGTGATCATGCCGAAGAACTTTATAAAGAGTACCAGATTGATGTGAATATCAAGGGGTTGGCAAATAGCCGACAAATGTTATTGAGTGAGGAATCGATCTCTCTTTCTGATTGGGAAGATCATTTGGGTGAGGATGGTAAGAAGACAAATCTGAAGAACTTTGTAGAGGAGATGAAGCAGATGAATTTGCCGAACAGCATTTTTGTGGATTGTACGGCAAGCCCTGAGTTGAAATCGTTTTATAATGAAATTTTATCAGAGAGTATTTCGGTGGTCACTCCAAATAAACTGGCAAATTCAACCAGCCAGGAGTTGTTTGATCAGTTGCACGAAACGGCCAAGCAACACAATGCTGCCTATAAGTATGAAACCAATGTGGGTGCCGGCCTGCCGGTGATCGGAACACTCAACGAGATGGTAACAACGGGGGATCACATTCATAAAATTGAAGCAGTTTTATCTGGTACATTAAGTTACCTGTTCAACAGTTTTGACGATTCAGTTGGTTTCAGTGATCTCGTGAAGAAAGCGAAAGAGATGGGATACACCGAACCGGACCCTCGGGAAGATCTGAATGGATTTGATGTGGGACGAAAGCTATTGATCTTGGCACGAGTTTCGGGTTACGAACTGGACTTTGATGATATCGATATTCAAAACCTGGTGCCCGAAGAAGCACGGGATACAAAAGACATCGATGAGTTTTTTGAGAAGTTAAAGGAGTTTGATGATGAGTTTGAATCGATGTGGAAAGCCGCTGCCGATGAAGGAAAGAAATTGTGCTATATTGCACGATTTGAAAACGGAAATGGAGAAGTAAAACTGGAGACCATCGCGTCAAATCATCCATTTTACAACCTGTCCGGAAGCGACAATATTTTGGCGATTCACTCCTCCAATTATGATGTCAATCCATTGGTGATAAAAGGACCGGGTGCCGGCGCTAAAGTAACTGCCGCGGGAATTATTTCTGATATTTTGCGAGTAGCAAATACCAAGGCGTATAGTAATGCGGGGTTCTAAAGAATATTGAACACCGAATACCCAGTGTCGAATTTCGAAGAGTTCTTTACTTGTTCCGTAGCTCTGCTGCGGAACACACAAATTGAAGCTCTCAAAGATTTAAACCATTGAAATGAAAAAAACCAACTCAAAAAAGATCAAAGCGTTTGCCCCGGCAACGGTTGCCAATGTTGCCTGTGGTTTTGATGTGCTTGGTTTTGCCATTCACGGGTTGGGGGATTACGTAACCGCATCATATTCTGAAGAACCCGGTTTACGAATTACGTCCATTTCCGGTGAAGAAGGTAAACTCCCGAAAGAAGTTGAAAAAAATACAGCGGGACTTGCTGTCTTATCAATGTTGAAGGAAATGGACGAAGAACTTGAATTCGGCATTGATCTTGAGATTGAGAAGAAAATGCCACTCGGCAGCGGGCTTGGTTCAAGCGCCGCCAGTTCGGCCGCCGCGGTTTTTGCCGTGAATGAACTTTTAGGGAAACCATTCTTGCGTAGTGATCTGTTACCATTTGCTGTGGAAGGGGAGCTTGCTGCCAGCGGAACGGCTCATGCGGATAATGTAGCAGCGGCCCTGATCGGCGGATTCATTTTGGTAAAGACACATCAGCCTCCGGATGTTATCTCTCTGAATACCCCGGATAAACTACATTGTACAATTATCCATCCGGAAATTGAGATTCAAACCAAGAACAGCCGCAAGATTTTAAGGAAACAAGTAGCTCTTCAAAAAGCTGTCACACAATGGGCAAATTTGGGTTCCCTGATTGCCGGATTGTATACCAATGATTACGATTTGATCGGCCGCTCTCTGCACGATGAAATTATCGAACCGGTCCGAGCTGTTTTGATTCCGGGATTTTCAGAGATGCAAAAAGCCGCACTCTATCACGGAGCTCTCGGTTGCAGTATTTCAGGTTCGGGGCCATCGCTTTTTGCACTAAGCAAATCCCGGGATGAAGCCGAAGAGATTGGGAAAGCAATGGGAACCGTACTGAAAAGCATTGGCCTGGAATACAATCTTCACATCTCAAAAATTAATACTGAAGGAGCATCAGTTGTAGAGACTTGAGATGTGAGATTATAGACATGAGAAAATTCCCCCTTCGAAGGGGGAAGAATCAACAGAGTTGATTCAGGGGGATGACCACTGCCGCCGATCTTGATAACATTTTAGAATCCGCAAAATTAGCTAAAAATGAAATTCATTAGCACCAACAAAAACTCAAAACCGGTATCCTTCCTCGAAGCCATGCGAAAAGGCCTCGCACCCGACGGCGGACTCTATATGCCTGAAGAAATTCCTGTTCTGCCGGATTCATTTTGGAGTTCTCTCAAGGAGTTGAGTTTCAATGAGATTGCGTTCGAAATGGCCAAGCCTTATTTCGGAGAGGAGTTGTCTGATGAAAAACTCAACTCTGTTATCAATGATGCCTTCAACTTTCCTGTTCCGATTACACCCGTTGAAGGGAATAATTTTGTGCTTGAACTTTTTCACGGACCCACTCTTGCATTCAAGGATTTTGGCGCGCGGTTTATGGCTCGACTCTTTTCCGAAAAAGCCAGAAAGGATCAGCAAGAAGTGACGATTTTAGTTGCTACTTCCGGTGATACGGGAAGCGCCGTGGCTCACGGATTTTACAAAGTAGAAGGCGTAGAAGTCTGTCTTCTGTTTCCCAAAGGAAAAGTAAGCAATCTCCAGGAACAGCAGATGGCCACGCTTGGAGAAAACGTAACGGCTTTGGAAGTGGAAGGTGTTTTCGATGATTGTCAGCGTCTCGTGAAGCAGGCGTTTACCGATGATGACTTAAATTTAAAAATGCAGTTGAGTTCGGCAAATTCCATCAACATTGCACGGTTATTGCCGCAATCATTTTACTATGCTTATGCGGTGAGTGAGCTTCAAAAGAAGGGAATTGATGAACCAGTATTCTCCGTGCCCAGTGGAAATTTTGGAAACCTGACCGGTGGACTCCTGGCGATGAAAATGGGTATGCCTGCCAAACATTTTCTGGCCGCTACAAATATGAATGATGTTGTGCCAGAGTATTTGAAAGGCGACAAGTTTCAACCGCGTGATTCCATTCAAACAATCTCCAACGCGATGGATGTTGGAAATCCGAGTAATTTTGTACGGATCAAATATCTGTTCGGAAATTCTGATTCAGCTATTCGAGACCAGATTACCGGTTACTCCTATACGGATGGGGAAACCCGTAAAACTATTCGAGAGGTTTTTGAAAAATTCAGTTACCTGCTTTGTCCGCATACAGCCATTGGGTATAGGGCGTCAAAAGATTATCAATCAGAAAGAGATGTAAAAATTCCAACTGTTACGCTCGCAACGGCCCACCCTGTTAAGTTTCGGGATGTGATTGAACCGGAAATCAACCATCAGATTGATGTTCCGGATCGGTTAAATGTCTGGCTGAAAAAAGAGAAGAAGTCAACATCGATTGGGAGTGATTTTGAGGGATTTAAGCAATTCTTAGTCGATAGAGCGTAGGTTATTTTCTCGCGAAGTTGCCCTGATTTAGTGCGGGGTTTTGCACAGGATTTCTGTTTTAAGTAAAAAGGACACAAGTGAGACACTTGCGCCAGCAATGAGAGAGTTGTGCCAGCAATCTGAGTGATTTGAGTCATTTAAAGATTTTATAATGATCAATAGTAGCCTTTTCTTTCTCGCCGAGTTTAATAATGATATCCACCTTATTATGAAAATGTGAGATGTGGCACATCTATGCCGGTAATTATCCTGCAAATTCTTAAAAGCTATCATCAAATATTAGCTTCTTGCCCGGGCTTCAGATTTATTTCTTCAAAAAAAATTGAAATCCAGAGGCAACCCTTTCCTCTTGATTGCTGTATGGACTAATAGAGACTGAATAAAAAACGGTGTACCCATTTTACCTGTGACAAGATGGATACCTCCTTTCTAATTGAATAATTAAAAAATGATAATATGGAAGTTTTAAAAAATATCTCTTCAGATAGACTAAAAGTATTCTTTGTAGCAATCTTAACTGTTATCGGATTCGGTTTTATGGGTTGTAGTGACGACAGTACCGGGCCCGACGAAGATGAAGACTATTTGCAAGTAACTTCCACTCAATCACATGGAAATATTCTTGCGGATGCAGATGGAAATGCACTCTACTTCTTTGCCCGTGATGTAAATGGGGAGAGCAGGTGCGAAGGTGATTGCCTGGCGAACTGGCCCGTTTTCCACTCGGAAGATGTGGAATCCGGGAATGGTATTGAGATAGGGGATGTAGGATCAATAACCCGTGCAGATGGTTCATCCCAAACGACGTACCGCGGATGGCCTCTTTACTATTTTACCAATGATAATGAAGCAGGCGAGATTAACGGTGATGGCGCAAACGGTGTGTGGTTTGTTGCCAAACCCGACTATTCTTTAATGGTGGCCAACGGTCAACTGGTTGGTGAAGATGGCAACAATTACACCAGCAATTATGAAATTGGCGAAGAAAATACAACTTATTTTACCGATGCAGAGGGAAGAACGATCTACAGTTTTGCATTTGACGCAACAAATACCAACAACTTCACTGCTGAGGATTTTAGCAACAACGGAGTCTGGCCCATTTATTATACTGATATCGAATCTTTGCCTGCAGGATTAGACGAACAGAACTTTGGTGAAATTTCTGTTCATGGTGAAGAACAGCAACTAACTTACAAAGGATGGCCCCTCTATTATTTTGGGCAGGATACCGAACGCGGAGATACGAAAGGTGTGAGTTTTCCAAACCCGGGCATATGGCCCATTGTGAATATGGATGTTCAAGAAGCACCCGAACCAGAATAATACTATCTGAAGATTTTTAGAAGCAACCATTTCCTGTATCCCATTGTATTGTTAAATAGAGGCATATTTGAATTGCTAAAATCACAACCACATTGTTTCCTGAAATCTAAACGTCTTGCTGAGCCAAATAATTGACGGCTGCCGTAAAGGGCACCGGAAAAATCAAAAAGAGCTGTACCAGATGTTCTATGCCTACGGGATGAGCATCACCATGCGGTATGCGGATTCTCGTGACAAGGCTGCAGCTACTTTGAACGACGCGTTTATGAAGGTGTTTGATAACATACGCAAGTACGACCGCCATCGCCCGTTCAAACCCTGGCTTCGCAAGATTATAGTAAATACGGCGATCAACCATTTCAACGCCAATAAAAAGTACCAGAACTGGGAAGGTCTCGATGAAAGTTCTGAGGAAATTGGGCAGGATGAGACCATTATCAGCGGGCTGACTTATGATGAAATTATTGAGATGGTACAAAAACTTTCACCTGCGTACAGAACGGTTTTTAACCTGTATGTGATTGACGGATTTAAACATGAGGAGATTGCAGAGTTGCTTGGCATATCGGTTGGAACATCGAAATCGAACCTGTTTAAAGCCAAGCGCAACCTCAGAGCATTGTTGGAGAAAAATTTAATGTAAATAATATGAGTGACGAACAGAACCATAACGATCCCCTTGAACGTCTTTTTAGAAAAAAGGCAGAGGAATATGATATTTCTTATCGGGAGGAAGACTGGCTGAAGCTTGAGAAAAAGCTGGATGCCCGGGATACGAAGATCTACTACCGGCGCCGATTTCGATGGCTGGCAGCTGCCTCTATACTGATTCTTTCCCTGATTGGTTATTACACCGTTCAAAACCACAATAAAATAAATGAACTTACTGAACAGTTGAATCAAACTGAACAGGTTCAGCCAAATGATCAACCTGTTAATCCTCAAGAAAATTTAGCCCTTACTGAAAGGGAAACAGCTGAATCGAATGATCAGGCGAATGGGGATGAAGAAGCAATTGAAAGTGAAGACTCTGCAATTGCAATTGAAACCGAAACAACGGTACAAGATCAACAAGAAAGTACCACTCTTAATAACGATTCAGAATCGATAGCGACAGTTTCTGAAGATGAATCTACAGCTGATCAGTCAGAACATCTGCCAGGGAGAATATTTGACGAAGCAAGTCAAACCATCCCGGTACAATCGATACAGCCGAATGAACTGTTTCCCAATCGCTCGTCCATGCTTGCAACCGTGCATTCAGAAACTCAACGGATTGACTTAAAATCAAGATCTTCATACAGCAGATTTCAAACTTATAATGGTGATCCTGAAAACGGGGCAAGTGCGATAAGAACGGCACCTCTGCCTGCTCAAAATGGTTTTAGTTCAAATCAATCTGCTTTTGCAACTGATTCAAGATTTG
>Ga0102943_1001072_pt1 | contig 17408 bp, 16 predicted proteins | sample SalPonC_black_MG_FD_78174 | JGI IMG/M metagenome (GOLD analysis project Ga0102943, IMG submission 78174) | Salt pond soil microbial communities from South San Francisco under conditions of wetland restoration - Salt Pond MetaG... | ecosystem: Environmental > Aquatic > Marine > Intertidal zone >...
ATGCCGGGGAACTCATTTCTGAAGGGGTGCTGGCGGTTGAAATGGGTGCTGTAGCCGAAGATATTGCTTTGAGCATTCACCCCCACCCCACGCTTTCCGAAACCCTGATGGAGGCTGCCCAGGCATTTTATGCAGAAAGCACCCATTATCTGGGAAAGAAAAAATAACCGGCCCGGAACAGCAATTGCCCTGGGCCGCAGGGTGTGACCACATCCTGTTCAGCTGCCTGATACCTTCCTCCTGAGGGGACTGCGTGGCCGGCGGCCCGGCTTCTTCCTCTGACGGTCCTGTCACACAGCATCTGCAGGAGGCTGTGTCAAAATATGTGACGCCGGGTCCAATAGATTATCAGTCTATATGCTCCCGATTTTCAACACCTCTCTGGCATATTTTATGCTCTTTTTACAGGCAGCCATCTCCTTTTCCCGAGCGATTTCCAGGGGATCATCTCCCATGTCCCACTCGATTTCAAAGGTGACGCGGTCTGTGGGGGACTGGTCGCAGATAATTTTATAGGTTTTGAAGCAGTCGATGTCGCCGTCCCCCAGGGCCACGCCGTGGAACCGGATGCCGAACTGGTCCCGGGTCAGTTTGTGGTCGCAGAAATGGTTGCAGAATGCAAACCGTGCCAGTTTTTTTACGGCATCCTCGGGATTTTCCAGTACCCCCATGGAATTCACCGTGTCCACACAGGCCCCTACCAGGGGATGGTTCACCTGGCGGATAACCCAGAGGATCTCATCAGCAAAGGTTTCGGTATGGTTTTCCACAGCCAGCCGTATCCCGGTTTTCTCCAGCAACGGCAGGACGGCAGTGATCTCATCATGGACATCACACAGCTGGCGCATGACCTCAGGATGAAAGCAGGAGCCGTAAATCGGGCGGGGCCGGCGGATATCCAGGCTCAGCTTGGCCAGGTCCGCGCCGATTTTACAAGTGATGTCAATACCCTTTTCCAGGCTGTCTGTCAGCCTGGGATCAAATTCCTCATTTCTGGAAAAATTATATTCCAGGTACAGGCTGTGGTCCTGTGCCGCTTTTTTCACTGCTGCCAGACGGAGATCGTCTTTGGTCTCCAGGTCGCAGCCGGTGATATGCAGCCCGTCCAGCCCCCAGTCCACCGCCATGTCCATGAGCTGGAACAGATCGATCTCCTTGGGCCGGGGATCGGCCTGGATTCCCCAGTTCTGGCCCAGGCCCCAGAGATGCAGGGTATAGGTGTGAAGGCCTAATTTCATTTTTCTTGCCATTGCATGTCTCCTGGTGGTCAATGTTTCAATACCATTATCCGCCCTGGTCACCCATGTCCGGGCAGTGGTCATCCTGATTATTCAGGCACACTGGTCAGCAACGATGTTCAGCAACGATCATGCCACAGGCTGACACTGTCTGCATTATGGGATCATTCTGACTGTAATTTCAGACAATTGTATTTTTTTTGCCGATCTTATCTGCCCGGCAGCATCAAATAATTTTTATTCTTCTCTGGATGCGGATCAAAATTATTTGATTTTCTTTCCTGCTTGCCAGGGGTATGAAAAAACGGTAATTATTTAGTGACGTCCCATAATTCCCCCACTGGATTGACATACAGGCTGTCCGGCCTTTACCACGGCGCTGGCCGCCCGGATCAGCCGCCTTCATCTGCAGATACTGCACAAAGGAGAAACCATGACCGGGGAAAAATTCCAAAACCGTCATCTTCCTCCTGCAGCAGGAGAAGATCCGGAAGACTGGACTTTTTTAACGCCTGCCCAGGCAGTGGATGCCATTGCCATTGATTTTACGCAGTATGGGCCCCAGCCCGCGCTTTTCGCATCCATTGCCCCCCTGATTCTTGAAAACCGGTGCACCGTCACACACAAAAGAAAAAAACCAGTCGTACATATTCTGCAGGGAAAAACCCCTGTTCCGGTATCAGACAAAGATCTGGGATTTTATCTGATCCATGTGCTGGAAACCGCTTCCCCTGACCTGGAAATCCTGGCAGACATCTGCGCACTGGTTTTCCAGACCCGGACCCTGGCAGGACCTTTGAGAACAAAAAACATCTCCGGCATCTGGATTCACTCCCAGATGAAAGACTTTGTCTGCAGCCAGTGCGGACAGTGCTGCCGGTCTCTGGCCTATGAAAACAACTGCACTGCATCAGACTACCTTCTCTGGGAATCCCTTGGCCGCCGGGATATCCTGGCCTGGGTCTGCAAAGAATCCTCCCCGGACGGACAAGACAGATACCGGATCTGGGTTGATCCTGATACTGGGAAAACCGCGGAAACATGCCCCTGGCTTGTGCCCTGCCCTGGCAGCAACCGGTTTTCATGCGCAATTCAAAAAATCAAGCCACACATATGCCGGCAATATCCCTTTACCAGAAAGCATGCCGTGATGACCGGCTGCAGACACACCTGGAAATAACATACATAACCCTTTACTGACAAAAGAAAAAAAAGGTATAATTATTTTATTGGAAACATACTGTTGGAATCATACTGAAAAAGGAGAATGAAATGATCAAAAACACAGCCATCGCCCTGTCTTTTACCATGTTATTTTCTGCTCTATCATTTTTTATCACAGCACCAGCTGTTCAGGCAGAAGAATTTTCAGCGGACATAATCACGGAAATGGACACCGGCGGTGTCAGCGGGAAACTGTATGTCAAAAGCAATCAGGTGAACCGCAATGAAGTGATGGGCATGATCACCATCATGAACCGCCCCCACGTGTACCAGGTGTTCCCGAACACAAAAAAATACCAGGTGACTGATGTGGCAGAACTTGAAAAAGAAAACCCCATGGCAGGGGCAGCGGATTTTCCTGCCTGGGCAAAAAAAAACAACATGCAAAAAACCGGCACAGAAACCATTGAAGGATTTGCATGTGATATTTATGAAGGAACCGTCATCCTTGACAAAAAATCCGGACAGAGCACCCCCATGAAATTCTGGCTGTCCAGAAAGCTGCAATATCCCATCAAAACCCAGAGCATAATGCCCCCGCCGGTGGGAAGGGTTACCACCCATCTTAAAAACATAAAAACCGGTAAACAGCCGGATCATCTGTTTACTGTACCTGAAGGCTATACCAAAGCGGCATCAATGGAGCAGGCTATGGGAATGCCGGATATGGAACAACTTTCAGAAGGACAGATGCCCAGTGCAGAACAGATGGACAACATGATGAAACAGGTGCAGGAAATGATGAAAAACATGCAACAGGAATAAAACAAGGAGGCCCGTCATGAGAATCATACCCCAGAAAATCATGTGCGCCATTGATTTCAGCGATTTTACCAATCTGACCCTGTCCTACGGCCAGTCCCTGGCAAAAGAGTTCGGTGCCAGTCTCACCCTGTGCCATGTGGTGTCCAACATGGTATTGATGTCCTCTGCAGGCCAGGCATATATCGCCTCTGAGAAAATTGAGGCGGAGCGGCGGGAGGATGCCGCCTCCCGGCTCAAGGAAATTGCCGAAACCCTGGAGATGGACTGCAGGATCTTGGTATCCACCGGACATCCGGCTGATGAAATTGCCAGAATTGCCGAGGAATCGGGTATGGACATGGTGGTGGCAGCCACCCATGGCGGGTCTGGCGTCAAACGGTTTCTGGTGGGATCTGTGACAGACCGGCTGGTGAAAATCCTGACCTGCCCTGTAATGGTTCTCCATGGCGATGCAGCGCCGGATGTGGCACCAGGCGACAAAAAAAAGCTGTTGAACAGGATTCTGGTGGGATGTGATTTTTCCCCGGATTCCAGTCTTGCTTTTCAGTATGGCCTGAGCCTGGCCCAGGAATTTGAAACAGAACTGTTTCTGGCCCATGTGGTCCGTCCCACTGAACATGTTGAATTTTCCAGTGCAGATTATATCAAAGTCCAGGAAGGTGATTACCTGGGTTGGGACCGCTCCGACTATTTAGGTCTCACCAAAAATGCCAATGAAGCTGACGGACAGCGCAAAGACACCCTGATGCACCGGCTGCAGCGGCAGCTGGCAAACATGGTGCCCGAAGAAAGCCGGCACTGGTGCACCCCCATCACTGCAGTGCGGGAAGGTGAACCCTACAAGGAACTGCTGGACTTTGCCGGGAAAAAAAATGTAGACCTTATTGTTTTAGGGGTGCGGGGGCACACCCTGATGGAAAAATTTCTGGTGGGATCCACCACAGACCGGGTGATCAGCCGGGCTGAATGCCCGGTGCTGGCAGTACGGCCGAATGATTCCGACAACAAAAAATAAAAAAACATGTAATTTTGGTGGCATCCATGGTATACATCCTACTAAACAACATAACAACAAATGAACATATTTAGATATATAGAGGAGATATACCATGACAACCTTCACCCCGAACGCACTTCCCCTGCTCATCGGCAGCCTTCCCCTGGAGGACCATGCCAAAGCCCTGGATCTGGTATTTGCCCACACCCCGGAAATCCCTTTGTGGGTGCAGCTGCCGGCTTTCAGACAGGAAGGCATGATCCAGCAGTTTCTGCCCGGTCTGCCCGGTCTGACCCAAAAAGAGGGTGCCGCTTTCATCAACACCAAAGACCCGCACTTTGATGAGGAATTTGTCCAGTTTTTTGAAGACTATCTTTCCCTGTCAGAATCGGACGCGGATTTTGCCGCGTCCAGATTTGCCTTTACCCCTGAAACCGGAAAGGGATTTTCCCATTTTCTGGATAAGGTGGACGGGCACCCGGAGAAATTTACCGCCCTCAAAGGACAGGTCACAGGCCCCATCACCTTTTGCACAGCGGTCAAGGATGAGGCAGACAGAGATATTTTCTACAATGACCAGCTTCGGGATGCGGCAGTCAAGCGCCTGGCCATGAATGCCCGATGGCAGGCAAAAGAATTTGCCCAGCGCAGAACAACCCCGATTATTTTCCTTGACGAGCCGGCCCTTGCCGGGTTCGGCACCTCCGCCTATATCACCATCACCCGGGCTGATGCCCAGGCCTGCATTGATGAAATCGCCCAGGAAATCCATGCGGAAAACGGCATGGCAGGGGTGCATGTGTGCGCCAATACAGAATGGGACCTGCTTTTAGACAGCAGCATTGACATCATTTCCTTTGATGCATTTTCCTATTTTGACCGGTTCATCCTGTACCCGAAAGCCATAAAAAAATTTCTGGGACGGGGCGGCATTCTGGCCTGGGGTATTGTACCCACAGGGGATGCCCAGATGATTGCAGAACAGACCGTTGACGGGCTGAGTAAAAAACTGGAAGACCAGATCAAACAGATGGCTGGTCTGGGATTTTCCAGAAACGATATCCTTTGCCAGTCCTTTGTCACCCCCAGCTGCGGCACAGGCTCTCTGGATCTGGCATCGGCCACGCAGGTGCTGACACTCACACAACAGGTGTCAAAAAAAATCCGCCAGGCCTGACGAAAAAGCCGGGTCAGCGCAGTGTTGTCGGGCCCGGCAGTCAGGTGTTTTCTTCGGCAGCTTCTGCATTGAAATCACCGGTTTTCCGGTCACAGGCCTCAAAATAGCGGGGATAAGCTTTTTTCATGGCTGCCAGCGCAAGGTCCCAGGGCAGATCTTCAAAACTGCCGTGCTCGTTTACATACTCCATGTGCCGGTTGCCTAAATTATCAAAGGGATGAAAAATAGAATCACAGGTCCCGTCGAATTCCAGGGGCTTGACATTGAACGATTCGCACAGGCCCAGGTTGAAAGCCGGGGTGGCCTTGACCCATTTGTTGTTAAGAAACACTTCTGTGAACCCGTGCCAGACAAACAGATCGGTTTCCATCAATGCTTTCAGCCGCTCGGTGTTCAAATGGTTTTTCACATCAGCAAACCCCAGCCGGGCCGGGATCCTTTGGCTTCGGAGACAGGCGGCCAGCAGTACAGCTTTGGCCACGCAGTATCCCTGCTTTTTTGCCAGCACTGCACTGGCTTTCATGGCCCGCCTGTCCGGTTCGATGCTGTAAGGGTTGTACCGGATCACATCCCGCACTGCATAATACAGGCTGACAGCACGGTCCAGATCAGATTGGCCCTCTTTTGCATGCTGTTTTGAAAACGCGATGACATCAGGATGGTCTTTGTCGATAAAATAGGTGGCAGACAGACAGGCAGACATGGGTACTCCTTTTTCAGGGCATTGACATCTTCTACCCTTGTGTATACTTCAAGAAACGCCAATAAATCAATGCCTGTTTTGTCTGGATTACCAAAACAGATTATCAGCATACCTGTTCGGGTTTGCCAGGCTGTTTTTTTGAACGAGGTGTCTTTGCTCCTGTAAACCTTTAGGGAATTAACGGCGCCAATACGGCCTTTACAAGGATTTCCAGCCGGTGTGCCGGATCAATGGTCCGGCCTGTGTTCCGGGCTGACTGAATGATACGCCCATTGGTGAGACAATGCGCCAGTGAACGGGATAAGCGATCTTCAGTAAGTTGAGACAGGGGAATGGGGGCAGGCCCCAGTCCGGACAGAAAAATCCGATGGCCGTGGTAATGCTGATCCAGAATGTGGGGCACAATGACCTGGGGCACCCCGGCTGCTGCGGCTGCGGCCGTGGTGCCGGCACCGCCGTGGTGTATGACTGCCGCCATTCGGGGAAACAAAGCATGGTGGGGATAATCACCGATAAAAAATACTGCCTTGTCTGCAAGATATTTTCTATCCATTTTTTTCGGGTGCCTGATAATGATCCGTCTGCCCAGAGTTTTTGCCGCCCGGACCAGCAGGGGAACCGCGTTTTCCTGGCCTTTGGCGGGCATGCTTCCGAACCCGGCATAGACCGGTTTTTCCCCGGTTTCCAGAAACCGGTCCAGATCCGGATTAGGCAAAACCGGCTGATCCAGGTGGGGATACCCGGTCTGAATAACCTTTTTCCGGACATCCGGCGGCACAGGGGCAATTTCTTTGTCACCCGCCACAATGGTTTGAGGCCCCAGTATATGGTTCCAGGCACCGCAGACAGGTGCCAGTTTCTGGCGTTTCCGGTACCGGTTGATCAACAGGGTAAGGCTCCCCCTGTCCAGGATGTCGGCCATTGTCCAGGTCAGGCGGTTCACCAGGGGCGGCAGGGTCTGGGTCTGTATGGGTAAAAACGGGTGATGTTTCGAGGGAAGCACCTGGGCGGTGAAAGCGATATACCGATAGGGAATGCCTTGGGCTTCTGCAGTGGACGACAGTCCGAACATCAGCGAGGATCCGATCACCAGGTCTGCAGATGCAATGATTTGCGGCAGATATTTCAGCTGCCATGCCAGCTCCTGCATCACAAACCGGACAAAGGACAGACCCGAATAAATACTGACCGGACGGTCAAAGGTGGAGACAAATGCTGACACATCCTGCCCTACTCCCTTATAAGGGCATCCCAGGTCCTCAACCCATGCCGCATTTTCAGGGGGACCGATCAGTTGCACCTTGTGGCCGGCAGACTGCAGGGCCAGGGCGATGGCGGCCATGGGCTGGACATCCCCCCGGGTACCGCAGGTGGCAAGTATGATGCTTTTCCTTCCCACCGGAAATCTTGTTTGTGAATGTCGCATAACCGCTTTTTTGTTCATTTCAGGCTGTTACCAGCCGCTTTCCATTTTTCACCTGATGCGATAACCCCCTGTTCGCGGGCCCAGAGATCGGCCGGCATCCTCCCCCGGAGCATGGACAACCCCGGCAGGCAAGCCGCCATCAGACCAAGAAACCGGCGTCTGGACCAGATATTTTCAGACATGGTTCAATTCCATTTAAAAAAAACTGCGTTGAACATTGCGGCCTCACCATGCATTCGGATCTTGTGCAGGCCTTTTAGAACAGCGGTTGGTGCCACGTATTCGTGAACCGCTCGCCCCTGAAGGGGCAGAATTACAACTGACTCAAAACCAGCTTTTGTGCCTCTGTCGGATGCGCCTGCAGTTTAATACCCATTAACATTCTGTATTTTCTTTGAAATTTATCCTGTAATATTTTATATCACATTTCAAATATCTGTAAAGATGTTTCAGAATTCAACATATAACGCTTTTGCTGAATCCTTTTCCAGGATGAAACAATCCATCTGCAAAACAAACATAAGGCATAATCCCCAAAAACAGCCAAAAAATAAAATCTATTTCTCAATATATCAGTAGGTTCGCCCGGCCCCATCCTATATTTATGAAAAAGAGGCCAATTGGTGTCGCAGTTTATATCTGATACCTTTAAAATCTAAACTTTTCATTGCAGAGATCAAACCAATTTCCCTCGGGTTCTTTTTACAAATTCTCTGGTGGAAAGCGCAATCGCAAGTGCATACAAATCTGACGATTTTCTGGTCAGCAAAATTTTTAACGTCTGTTTTTGTGACTGTGTGAGATGTCCCACAAAAAGGGCAATGGGTTGTCAAAAAGTCTGAATTTTTCGGAAAATAAAGGTTTTTCATGCTTTTTCCTTTGTATTTGGATTAATGTTAAATTGGACAAATTTTGCAACCAAACTGACAATTATTGTCTTTTAACAAAACAGTTATACACGAATTGTGCCAATCCGCCTAAAAGGGAGTCCTCTCAAAGAGACCCGTTTTTTGCTTAAAACCACCCTCAACGAAAATGGCTATATTTCACCATTTTTCTGACGATGGATTAAATATAATCAAATTGTGTCATTTGCCGGAGGTGCACATAATTATCCAGTGGCGGAGTCATCAAAATCCGGAGAGTAGGACTCCAGGGGTATGTTGATGCAACCAGCAGCGGTTTTTGAGATGCCAAATATTTTCCGGCCCCTGACAGCAAATACCACCCAACCCGGAAAAGGGAATATCCTCCGGGCCATCTGTCAACTGTTTCAACAAATGAGAGAACCGAACTGGAAGAAAATGACAGTATACATACCTTGTGTAGTTGAAATGGGTAAAATCCCCATTTACCCACCCGATTCCGGCAGCGTAAATTAGGCATAATAATACACAATTGTTCTTCCATGCTTTGTTGTTCCCGTCAGGGTATAACCGCATTAAAAATTTGGAACGTGCTTAGATTACCCGTCATTCTAAGGAGGAAATCTTCCATGAAAAAAAACAACCGTTTAAGATATGTCATTCTGGCGCTGGTTCTTTTTCTGGGCCTTTTGTGGTCTTTGGTTTCGGCCTCCCAGCAGGAAAACAGCTACCCCAACGCCCGTTTTGCCGCATATCCCAATTGGCTCAAGTCCCATCTGGATGATACAGATCTGGTCATTGCAGATGTAAGAACGGATGATCATTTTGACGGCGCACTTATTCCCGGTGCCATACGGCTTCCCTGGTCTGCGTTCCAGTTTAATGATATCGGCAGTGATGTGGCATCGGCTTTCATCGGTATTTCCCAGGCCCAGGATATCCTTGGCCGGCACGGTATTACCCCTAAAGACACCATCGTTCTTTACGACTCGGTGGAACGGGACGGCGGCGCCACTGCATCCTATGTTTTCTGGATTCTGGATATCCTGGGACATGAAAACAAAAAGATTCTCGTGGGCGGCATTGATGGATGGAAAAATGCCGGCTATGACCTGGTAACCACGCCTGGTGAAACAAAACCACTGCTTTATCAGGCGCGTGGGGAAAACATACAAAAGCACCAGCTGATTACCGGTGATTTTGTGTATAAGCAGCTCGGGGATTTCTGTTACCAGATCATCGATGTGCGCTCACAAGCGGAATATTTAGGCGAAAAGGGCACCAAAGGCCTTGACGGCGCCCCATTGAAACTGGGGCATATCCCCACAGCTGTAAACATCAACTATCAGGATGCATGGACAGATATGGACACAAAGGCGATTAAACCCTATGCGCAGCTCCAGGCCCTTTACGCAGGCCTGGATGCTTCCAGGGCGGTGATTGTTTACTGCAATTCAGGAAGACGCAGTTCCTTTTCCTATTTTATACTGCGCTTGATGGGATTTGACAGGGTGTACACATATGAACCATCCTGGAAAGAATGGGGGAATCCGGACAAATTTTTCCCGGTGGAAACCAGGAAAAACACATTGACAGGCAGCATGCTGCCCTCCCCTTCTGCAGCAGCCCGGACCGTCTCAAGCGCGAAACCTGAAAGAAAAACACCACAAGACAGATCCGGTTCAGACAAACCAGCTGGCGGCTATATTTCATGCGGAGGCTGATCATGGATAAAAAAAATATATCTCCGTTGTATTGGCCGTGGCTTCCGGCTGCATTTGCTCTGGCAGGCATCATTGTATTTATTTTTGCGACATTCGGGCCGCCGGCCTCTTCCAGTGGTTTTGTCAGCACAATGAAAGGCGCTCTCCAGACGGTTGCACCAAATTATGTTGAAAACATGACCCATTACGCCATGATGCCTGACACCGGTTCCTGGCTCTTTGCCTTTGTTCTGGGCATGGCCATCGGTGGTTTTGCTGCCGGCCGCACAGGCACAATACCGGTAAGAGATGTCCCGGAAATATGGGAAAAACGGTTCGGGAACAGCCGGATCAAAAGATTTGCCGCCACCTTTGCCGGTGGATTCATCATACTTTTTGCTTCCAGGCTGGCAGGCGGCTGTACCCTGGGACTGTTTATTTCCGGATCAACCCAGCTGGCCGTCAGCGGGTTGTATTTCGGGGTGCTTATCTTTGCCGTTGCCATGGTCACGGCCCGCCTTGTCTACGGCAGAATCGGAAAGGAGGAATAATGGGTTCAGAAATATGGCTGGGGTTATTCTCCGGCATTGCCTTTGGATTTGTGATCCAGCGCGTCGGCGCAACCAATCCACATAAAATGGCCAGGGCACATCTGATGATCGCAGGAGATATCCCAAAATTCATGCTTATGGCGGTTATCCTCTCAGCCATAGGGCTTTTGGGGCTTGAAACCGCCGGGGTCGCCAATACCCGGGTACTGCCCACCAGCCTGGTTGCCACAGGAGTGGCCGGTGTTTTGTTCGGTATTGGCTGGGGGTTTTGCGGATACTGCCCCGGCACCACCTGGGCTGCGGCAGGAGAGGGACGTATGGATGCCGTTTTTGCCCTTATCGGCGGACTTGCCGGTGCAGCGGTTTTTGCCCATCTGCACGGGTATCTGGTGCCCTTGCTGTATGATCCTTTCAATGTGGGCCAGATCACCCTTGCGGACTGGACAGGCAGCAGGCCAGCCGCGGTTGTTCTGCTGGTTTTTATATTCGGCCTGTGCATAGGTGCCATCCATTTTTTATGGAAGGAAAAAAATGGCAGCCAGGTCCCATAATAAAAATATTATATCTGTTGTCTTTCCGGCATTCCTTGTTCTAGTGGCCATCATCGGTTCCGGATGTCCCGGCCCGCAGCAAGACAGGCAGACAAACCTGAACATACCCAGAGGATATGTGGACCGGCTTGACATCCAGCTGAAAGACCGTTTGCTGGGATTCGGCCCTTTTGTGGGATATTATTTCAAACCGAAAAATCCAAATGACCTGACCCGGCTTTCTTTTGTCTGTTACAATGAAGATTCTTTTTACACCCGTGACCTGCCGGAAAATGTCCTGCTGTTTGAAGGGGATGCGGTTTTTACCCAGCTTGTGGACACGGGCTTTCGTCTGCCCTCAGATGACCGGATCAATCCGGTGTTTTTTGGGGATGCCCCCCAAAAATGGCTGAATGACCGCCCCCGGCCCCGGGATGAATACCTTCATTTTCATTCCTGTTATGATGGATTGGGTCCTGTACCTGCAGGATACTGGATCCGGCATAAAGGCAAAGCCTCCTTTACCTATGACATGGGCGGCCGCATTGGTCCGGACAGTCCCCTCTACCACGAGGTCCACCCCGGCATTGACCGGCAGTTTGCAAAAATCATGGAATTTGATGCAGGCCCGGACCCGGAAAACGGGTCGCAACGGTAACCGCAACCAGGAAAAATCTTTTCACCCAAAAGGGAGGTAGCATGAAAACCTTTGGCAGAGTATTCATTATTGGATTGTTGACTTTTTTTCTCGGGCTGGTCCCATATATGGGAAAAGCAGCCGAGCAGAAAAGCGTTGCCGAAAAAATCCTGGAAATACTTCTGGACAAGGGGGAAATCACCCCACAGCAATACCAGGAACTGAAAGAGCAAGCCCAGGCCGAGCAGGAGATCCTTAGCAAAGTCGAGGAAGAAGACTGGGACGTCAAATGGAAAAACGGCCTCCGTGCTGATAGCCCGGACGGCAATTTCTCCATTAAGCTGGGCGGCCGGATTCAGATTGACTGGGCTGCCATATCTGCAGACGATGAGGTCGAGGACGCCCTGGGCAGCGACTTCGAAGGATTCGGCACAGAATTCAGACGGGCAAGGCTTTTCATGTCCGGCATGATTTACAAGGTGGCCGAATACAAGGCCCAGTTCGACTTTGCCGGTGACGAGGTTACAGCCAAGGATCTCTACCTTGGTCTGACCGGTCTTCCGGTGGTGGACAAAATCCGCATCGGCCATCAGAAGGAGCCTTTTTCCCTGGAAGAACTGACCAGCTCCAAATACATCACCTTTCTGGAACGGGCCCTGCCCAATGTCTTTTCTCCCGGCCGGAACATGGGGGTACAGGTCATGAACTCGGCCCTGGAAAAGAAACTGTTCTGGGGAGCAGGCATTTTCTGGGACACCGAAGACGGCGCCGAAAACTTCAACGACTTCGCAGATTACAACATCACCGCCCGTGTAGCAGGTACGCCCTGGTACGCGGATGAGGGCCGACGGCTCCTGCACCTGGGTCTGGGGTACAGCCACCTGTTCCGGGATGATAAAGAGACTGCATTCCGCTTTCGCCAGCGGCCCGAAATCCATCTGGCACAGGCACGAACGGTGGACACCGGCGATATTGACGGCTTTGACCGCTTCTTTGACGGCCAGGATCTGATAGGGGCAGAAGCAGCCGTGGTATTCGGCCCCCTGTCCATCCAGGGGGAATACATCCGGGCCATGGTCGACGGTGCGAACGAGGATTACGACTTCAACGGCGCCTATGTCTATGCCAGCTATTTTTTGACCGGAGAGAGCCGGCCTTACAAAGGCGGGTCCTTCAGCCGGGTCAAACCCGACAGCGACTTCGACCTTCAAGGGGGTTTAGGGGCATGGGAAATCGCGGTTCGGTGGTCCTGGCTCGACCTGAACGATGGGGGTATAGCCGGTGGAGAGGAAACCAACTACACCGTGGGCGTTAACTGGTACCTTAATCCTGCGCTGCGGGTTATGGCCAACTATGTCTATGGCACGGTGGAAGACCGAGGGATTGGCGGCACCATAAGTGATGCGGACATAAACGCTGTTGCCGGACGTTTTGCCATCGATTTCTAAGTGTATTCTCTCCGGATGAACCGCACCGCCGGTTCATCCGGAATTTCATCCACCCAAAAATTTAAGATTGTTCAGGCAGTTTCCGACGGCAAATTGCCCACGGGTGTATTTAGCCGATTTTTTTTATTTGATCGCCGTTATCTATTCAGCAATGCTGTGATCCCTGTGTTTTTATGTTCAACAGGCCGATTGATATGGATTCTTTTTCCCTGTTCCATGCCTTTGAAGAAAGCGTTTTTATCCATTCGGAAAGAAGTGCGTTCTTTTCTTAGCCGGGGAAACAGCCGCTTTTTTTCAAAATTGTTTTCAACCTGACATGTAACACGCAACGCCTTTACTGCAGCGACCGGCAGGGAAGTATCTGCATTGGTTTTGACGTCATCATGCTCTTTGAACATCATTTCATGGTTGGATCTGATGCCTTTCATGAATCCCAAGTCAAAAGCCACTTTTCCTGTCCGCTGGCCGGAATGTTTTTTCCGAAAATCCTTCCACAATTCTTTGGACGTATTTAAAAGAAACCGGTACACATATTCAGCGACCACCAGGGCTTCTTTTTTGCCTATCAGGACCCCGGCCTTGTATTCTTCATCGGTTTGGGGCTCATAGATTGTTGCGATCACACAGGATACAAAATAGTAGTCTTTCAAAAAACCCAGGATCTGCTTTTCAATGCTTTCCATGCGCTTTTTGTTGGTCCGAAGATACAAATATCTGATATCTGAAGCATCATTTTCATTTCCGGCAAACCGGTCCAGATTGTATTTGTTCAGCAGATAGCTGGCTTTTCTGGACGCTGCCTGGGCTTCAGATTCATTGTTTGATTGCCCCAGGGCCAGCAATTTTTCCACCCGCCGTAACATTTTTTGTGCCGTTTCCGGCAGGGTGCCCATAAAGGCCGCTATTTGTTCTTGATTGCAGCCGCTTCCGGAAAAAGCCGGATGCACGCCCAATATTTTACAGGCAGATTTAAAAGCTTGTCCGTGGCTTTCAGCGTTGCCAAAGTATTCGCTAACATATTGGTGGGCCATTTCATGTTTGAATATTTCCAGAACAATTTCCCAGGGTCTGCTTTCAATCAAATCCCTGGAAACTGAAATCGTTTTGTTTCCTGTTGACCAATAAGCCAACCGCTTTTTGCCGGAAACGATACTGATCACCGGCCTGGACAATGAAACACTTTGTGTGAAACAGATCCTGCCATGTTCTTTTTGCAGTTGTTTTGCCCAGCAGACTTCGATGTCCAAATTTCCTGTCCAATAATATTATGCTGTTAACATTTGCTTCATAAGGTGGGTACATTTTCCTGTTTTTTGAAAAAATCAGCACCTTACCTTCAGGCGGTTTTTATATGACAGGCACTTTCTTTTTGTCAAGTAAAGTATAAAGAATTATCAATCGCCTGAAACATGGCTTCATCAAGGTCCTGATATGATGCCGTTATTTATTTCAAAACTGCTTTTCATGCAAAGATGCGCCTTCTATTCTCAAGATGACCTGGATGATGCTGGAAGAAAGTTCAAGCGGTGTTGAACAAAGCTTCAGATGAAACTCAAATCCGATACCGGAATTTTCCCAAGAAAATTTTATAAGCGATACCAAATCAATCCAAAACCTGATATTCTCAAATTGACAATGGTGATGGTTACAACAGGGCTGAATTTTGGGAAAAGGCTTTTACTGCAGTGTTGGTGCTCAGGCAATTCATAAAACCCAATTATTCCTCCTGACTGGCGGGATCATTTCACGGAAAACTTTCCGCAGTTCAAATCCATCGACGAAGTTCTGGTGTCAATATGATACCATCTGATGTTAGATGGATGAGACCATGAAACAGACAACAGATGCCAGGAGGAGAAAATGGATACTATAAAAATTGTCCAGGGAGATATTACAACCGCTGAAGTGGATGCAATCGTCAATGCCGCCAACTCCCGGATGCTTGGGGGCGGCGGGGTGGATGGTGCGATTCACCGGGCAGCAGGACCGAAACTGCTGGAAGCATGCAAAAAAGTTCCGGTGGAAAACGGGATCCGGTGTCCTGCCGGAGAGGCCAGGATTACAGTTGCCGGAAACCTGAAAGCCAAATATGTCATCCATGCAGTGGGCCCCAGATACGGGGTTGATAAGCCTGCTGACAGGCTGCTGGCATCAGCCTATCAGAACAGCCTGGACCTGGCCGTGTCCCATGGGTGCCGGTCCATTGCATTTCCTGCCATTTCCTGCGGTGTCTACGGGTATCCCCCGCAGAAGGCGGCTGTTGTTGCTGTGTCCGTTTGCATGCAGCCTGAATATGAACCAGTGATGAAATATTTTTATCTGTTCAGTGAAGACATGGCCGCCATCTGGGCCGCAGCCCTGGAAAACCGGGAGGCCCCCTGATGCTCCGGTGGGGTGGCAGACTTTGTTATTGTTTGTGGTAACTTTTAAACCGAATAAAAAGAAAGAGGTGTTATGAAAAAATCCATTGGCGCAAAAACAATCCTGTATCCAGCACCGGTGCTGATTGTGGGAACCTATGACAAAGACGGCAGACCAAATGCCATGACCGCTGCCTGGGGCGGCATCTGCTGTTCGAGCCCGCCGTGTGTCACGGTGTCCTTGAGAAAAGCAACTTACAGCTACAATTGTCTCGTTGACAGTGGTGCCTATACACTGAGCATCCCTTCAGAAAAATATGTGAAAGCAGCAGATTATCTGGGCATGGCATCTGGAAAAAATGCGGACAAGTTCAAAACCGCCGGACTGACACCGGTAAAAAGTGACCAGGTTAATGCCCCTTATGTCAAGGAATTTCCTTTGGTTCTGGAATGTAAGCTGTTACACACGCTGGAGATAGGACTGCACACCCAGTTTGTCGGTGAAATACTGGATATCAAAGCAGATGAATCCATTCTATCGGAAACCGGTCTGCCGGCCATTGAGAAGATAAGGCCGATTCTTTATGCCACCGCTGAAAAGGCGTATTTCAGTGTGGGCAACAAAATCGGCGATGCCTTTTCCATTGGAAAGCACCTCAAATAAAGGACAAGAATAACCATATGTCATTGGAAGCAGTCAAACAATATTTTTCAGATTATCACATGGACCATCACATCATGGTGCCTGAAACTGCCACCGCATCGGTTGACGAGGCGACAACGGCACATGGAGTGGATGTGTGCAAAAATCACCGGAATGAAGGAAATTTCATATGAAACAGCACGCTGGCAATATTTCCAACCCGCGATATTTCCGGTTTGAGCTGGCCAGGTGGTCCATATTCTTCATTCTCATTCTCACCTATATCCTGGTGTATTTTCATCGCATGGCACCGGGAGTGGTGTCGGAATTTCTCATGGCGGACTTCGGCATCAGCGGGGCCCGCTTAGGGTCTCTGGCCGCTGTTTATTTTGCGGTGTATGCTGTGATGCAAATCCCGTCCGGCGTGCTCGCCGATACCCTGGGGACCCGGACATCCATCATTTTCGGGAACCTGGTCGCCGGCACCGGCTCCATTGTTTTCGGCCTGGCCCCAGGGTTTGAAATAGCGCTTGCCGGCCGGTTTCTGGTGGGACTCGGGGTGTCTGTGGTTTTTATTTCCATCATGAAGAACAACGCGGTGTGGTTCCATGAAAAGGTGTTCGGTATCATGAGCGGGCTCACCCTTTTTTTCGGCAATCTCGGATCGATCCTGGCGGCCGGCCCCCTGTCCCAGGTGTTGACGGTTTTTGAGTGGCGAACGGTTTTTACAGGTATCGGGGGCCTTTCTCTGTGCCTGGCCCTGGCCGGATTCCTGGTGGTCAGAAACAAACCGCAGGATATGGGATTTGATCCCCCCAACACCTATGCCGGCCGCTTTGAAATTCACAACAGCCACTGGGTGAACAATCTGAAAAGTGTGTCCATGACCCTGAAAGTCTGGCCCGGATTCTGGGTCCAGCTGGGAATGATCGGCAGCAGCTATGCCTTCATGGGGCTCTGGGGGATCCGCTATCTGCAGGATGTCCATCTTCTTAGCCGGGCCGGTGCAGCCAACCTCATAACAGCCCAGCTGTTCAGCTTCGCCCTGGGCGCTTTGTTCTGGGGATGGATCTCCGACAGGACCGGCAGAAGAAAGCCGTTTCTGATTTCAGCCACTGCCGCCTATCTGCTGTCCTGGCC
>Ga0102943_1001080_pt1 | contig 17335 bp, 12 predicted proteins | sample SalPonC_black_MG_FD_78174 | JGI IMG/M metagenome (GOLD analysis project Ga0102943, IMG submission 78174) | Salt pond soil microbial communities from South San Francisco under conditions of wetland restoration - Salt Pond MetaG... | ecosystem: Environmental > Aquatic > Marine > Intertidal zone >...
CCTGCATATCTTCAAAAATATGATATGCTTAAAGGGATTAAAAAGGGCGGAACATTCTTATTGAACAGTATTTGGGATGCCGAAGAAACAAAAAATCATTTCCCCGATGCAATGAAGAAAACACTTGCTGAGAAGGAGATTAAATGTTATATCATTAATGCAACCAAAATTGCCGAAGAAATTGGTTTAGGAAACAGAACCAATACCATTATGCAATCTGCTTTTTTCAAAATTTCTAATGTAATTCCTTACGACAAGGCAGTAGATGAAATGAAAAAAGCTATTGTTAAAACCTTTGGCCGTAAGGGCGAAGATGTAGTAAATATGAACAAAACTGCCGTCGACAGAGGAGGTGATGTAGAAGAAATTAAAATTCCATCTGAGTGGAAAAATATTGAGGTGAAAGCAGCAACGGACGATAGAGATATTCCTGACTTTATAAAAAATGTTGTTGAACCTATTAATGCACAAAAAGGAGATGACTTGCCGGTTAGTGCTTTTGCCGGACGTGAAGACGGTACGTTCCCAGCAGGAACAACTGCCTATGAAAAACGTGGTATTGCGGTTACTGTTCCTGAATGGATATCTGATAACTGTATCCAGTGTAACCAGTGTGCATATGTTTGTCCGCATGCTGTTATTCGCCCATTTTTATTAACTGATGAAGAGGTAGAAAATGCTCCCGAAGGAACAACTACTATTAAAGGTAAAGGTGGTATCAAAGAATATAATTTCAGAATTCAGGTTAGTGTACTTGATTGTACAGGCTGTGGTAATTGTGTGGATGTATGTCCCGCTCCTGACAAGGCATTAGAAATGAAACCATTGGAATCTCAGTTGGAAGAAGATAAACGATGGGATTATATGCATCACAAGGTTGGTTATAAAGATCATGTATTACCCAAAGAAAAAACAGTAAAAAACAGTCAGTTTGCACAACCATTATTTGAGTTTAGCGGTGCTTGTGCTGGTTGTGGCGAAACACCTTATATCAAAACAATAACCCAACTCTTTGGTGACCGGATGATGATTGCCAATGCTACAGGTTGTTCTTCAATTTATGGTGGATCGGCTCCATCAACTCCATATTGTGCCAATAATGACGGACATGGACCAGCATGGGCTAATTCATTGTTCGAAGACAATGCTGAATATGGTTATGGTATGGCCGTTGGAGTTGAAAAACTTCGTCGACGAATTGCCGAAAAAATGGATAAAGCCATGAACGAAGTATCTGCAGATACACAAGCAGCATTTAAAGAGTGGACTGAAACGATGGCTGATGCTGAAAAATCAAAAGAATCTTCTGCTAAGGTTGTGGAAGCTTGTAAGAAAGAAAAACATCAGTTAGCCAAAGATATCCTCCAGTTAGAACAATACCTGGTTAAGAAATCAGTTTGGATTATCGGTGGTGACGGTTGGGCCTATGATATCGGTTATGGTGGATTAGACCATGTGCTGGCATCAGGTGAAGATGTAAACGTTCTGGTTTTGGATACCGAAGTGTATTCTAATACCGGAGGACAGGCTTCAAAATCAACACCTGTGGGTGCTGTGGCTAAATTTGCAGCAGCTGGTATGCGTGTACGTAAAAAAGACCTGGGAATGATGGCAATGACTTATGGACACGTATATGTAGCTCAGGTTTCTATGGGTGCCAGTCAAAACCAATATTTTAAAGCAATTAAAGAAGCTGAAGCATATCCCGGACCATCCTTAATTATTGCTTACTCTCCTTGTATTAATCACGGGTTAAGAGCAGGTATGGGTAAAACTCAGCTGGAAGAAAAATTAGCTGTTGAATGTGGTTACTGGCATAACTTTAGATTTAATCCATTATTGGAAACAGAAGGAAAGAATCCTTTTGTAATTGATTCTAAAGAACCGGATTGGAGCAAATTCCAGGACTTCCTACAAAGTGAGGTTCGTTATACTTCACTTAAGAAATCGTTCCCGGATGTGGCCGATGAATTGTTTGTTCGTGCCGAAGACGATGCTAAGTGGAGATACAATAACTATAAGCGTTTAGCTGCTTACGAATATTCTAAGTAGTATTTATTATTTATATTTCTTTAAAAGCAGGCTAAGCTAAGCCTGCTTTTTTTTATGACTTGTTTTTGAGAGAGCTTAAATGAACTTATTGGCAATTAACTTGTTGTATTAAAAAACAGTAACATTTAAAACCCAACAATTATGGCCGATTTATCAACGAATTATTTAGGATTAAAACTCAAAAATCCGATTATTGCCGGAGCATCAAACCTGGTAACTAGTTTAGAAAATGTTAAAGCAATGGAAAAAGCAGGTGTTGCTGCTATTGTTTTCAAATCACTTTTCGAAGAACAAATTAATCTTGAGGCTGCTAAAATGGACGAAGAACTTGAAGCTTATAATGAACGGCATGCCGAGATGATTACATTATTTCCGGACCTTGAACACGCCGGACCCAAAGAGCATCTTTTAAACCTAAAAAAGGTAAAACAAAACACTTCTATTCCAATTATTGCCAGTTTAAATGCAATTTACGAAGAAACCTGGGTAGAATATGCTCAATTGATTGAAGAAACAGGTGTTGATGCACTCGAAATTAATCTTTACAGTGTGCCTAAAAAGTTTGATCTTACCAGTAAACAAGCAGAAGAAAAACAATTAGATATTGTTAAAAAAGTTAAGAATGCAGTAAAAATCCCGGTGAGTGTTAAAATTAGTGCTTTTTATTCCAATCCCTTAAGTTTTATAAAAAAGCTGGACGAACTAAATGTCGATGGAATTGTACTATTTAATAAACTATTTGAACCCGAGATTGATATTGAACAGGAAGAACACATTTTTCCTTTTAACCTGAGTAGTAAAGGCGATTATCGTTTGTCTTTGCGTTATGCCGGGTTACTTCATGGCAATATTAATGCAGATATTATTGCCTCTTCAGGCATTTTCGAAGGGGAGGATGTGATTAAATTATTGCTGGCAGGAGCAGATACGGTTCAATTGGTTAGTACTTTATATAAAAATAAAATAGAACACGCTACAAAAATGCTTAATGAAATAAATCAATGGATGGATAAAAAGGGGTATAATTCTTTGGATGATTTTAGAGGAAAGCTTGCAAGGAAAAATACAAAAGACCCTTTTGTTTATCTGAGAGCTCAATATGTAGATGCGCTACTAAACAAGTCTGAAAAGATTATCAAGAGTTTTCCTGCAATATAGATAAATTCATTTATTAAATAATCACCTGTAAAGATTTTGCAGGTGATTATTATTATTATTATTTTAACCGAACCAGTACATCGCCTTTGGAAACCATGTCGCCGTGTTCGAAAAATATTTCATCTACTTCTCCATCATATTCAGAAACAATTTCATCGTAAGTATAGTTATTTTCAATATAACAAATGCGCTGCCCCTTTTTTACCTGGTTGCCTAGCTCAATGGCTTGTTCTTCAATAAAATAGTTTAAATTGTAAAAAATTCTGCCCATATAGGGTGAAGCGATATCTTTTTTACCCGGCTCAGGTTTTATTCCTCCGGATTTTGGAGATTTAGCTTCTGCCCTTAATTTTTGCAATTCTTCGTTAAAACGTTTTTTCGCTACACCCGATTTGTAATCTCTGTATTGACGTTCGTGCATAGCAAATTCGAAAAGTTCTTCATCATCCTCACCTGTATCCCAGTTATTTTCTTTCATCTCTTTTCGATACTTATCTAACTCATCGGGATAATTATCTTGTGGTACGCCCTGATAAAATTCTTTTCCCGATTCTTCGGCAATTTTAATAATTTCAGGATCAAGTGTGCCGGGTAATTTACCTGCTTTTCCTAATATCATATCCCAGGCATTGTTATCAATGATTGAAAATTTTGCTTTGCCTTGTATTTCCTGCATCACATTTAACAGGGCAATATTTTTTACATACTGGCTAAAAGGGGTTACCAGGGGTGGATTTCCCAATTTGGGCCAGATATCAATCACTTCATCAAACAGTTTAACCAATAAATCATCTTCCGATAATTTATCTTTTCCTTGCGCCTCTAAGGTTTGATTTAATCCCTGATGTATCCCTTTTAAGTCGGCCATCATACTTCCCATCATACCGCCTGGTAATCCTGCATGTACTAATAATGATGACATATAACGGTTCTTTGGATTGATAAAATAGCCCAAAAAGTCATCGATAAACTCCTGGCTTAAAGCTCTTGCTTTCATATAAGCTTTCATGTTGATATCAGGAACCTTAAAACCAGCATCTTTCAACATCGCCTGTATGGTTATAATATCAGGATGCACCATACCCCACGAAAGCGGTTCCATGGCAACATCAATATAGTCAGCTCCAGCCCTGGCAACTTCTAACATGGATGCTACTGAAAATCCGGGGCCCGAGTGTCCGTGATATTGAACAACTAATTCAGGATATTTCTTTTTAATCTCACGAACCAGTTTACCTAAAGTTACAGGTCTGCCAACACCAGCCATATCTTTTAAACAAATTTCATCGGTTCCGTATGCTACCGCTTTTTCTACTACTCCCATATAATACTCAACGGTATGAATCTCAGAATGAGTGATGCTTAAAGTAGCCTGCGATATCATTCCTGCCTCTTTGGCATATTTTATCGAAAGTTCAAGGTTTCTATGGTCATTTAATCCGCAAAATGAGCGTGCAATATCAACTCCTTGTGCTTTTTTTACTTTAAACATCAACTTGCGAACATCTTTTGGTACAGGGTACATACGTATCCCATTTAATGCTCTTTCAAGCATGTGCGTTTGAATTCCCGCTTCATTAAATGGCTTGGTCCATTCTCTTACCGCTTTATTCGGATTCTCTCCATATAAAAGGTTTACCTGTTCAAAAGCGCCACCGTTAGTCTCAATACGTGAAAAACAACCCATATCAATAATGACAGGGGCAATTTTTTTCAGTTGATCTACCCTGGGTACATATTTCCCTGATGATTGCCACATGTCGCGATACAGTAAACTAAATTTTATCTCTTTGCTCATATTATAAGTTTCTTTAAATCAGTTTCTTTTAAAATATTTTGTGAAGTAACAAAACAACAAAATTTTTCTTTCTAAAGGTATGTTATAAAAAATATTTATAGATTTATTATTGTTAGTGTCTCATTATTATTTAGTTACATTTGCTCCCTGATTAAAAAAAGTTTTAAAACGAAACAAGTTATAAAATAAGCGGATAAATTGAAAAAGAATAATAGAGTTATTTTTATTTTTATTAGAACTAAATTAATTTAAAAATTTATAAATTTGCAGTGTTTAAAAAAAGAGCAGTTTTGGGAAGAATTTTAGCCATTGATTATGGAAGAAAAAGAGTTGGTTTAGCTGTTACCGATCCATTACAGATGATTGCCAATTCATTAACTACAGTACACGCTAAAGATATTTGGACTTTTTTATCGGATTATCTTACCAAAGAAACCGTCGATTGTATTGTGGTCGGTTATCCAAAACAAATGAACAATCAGGCATCAGAAGCTGTTCGTTATATTAATCCTTTTTTAAAACGTTTACAAAAGTTATATCCTGGTATGGATATTCAGTTAGTTGATGAACGTTTTACATCTAAAATGGCACATCAAACCATGATTGATGCTGGATTAAAAAAGAAATCAAGACAAAATAAAGCACTGGTCGATAGTATTAGTGCTACCATTATTTTGCAATCGTATTTAGAACAAAATTCAAAATTTTAAATCAATGATTTATCCAATAGTAATATATGGTTCTCCGGTTTTACGTAAAGTTGCAAAAGAAATTGATCAGGATTATCCCAATCTGAAAGAATTTATTGCAGATATGTGGGAAACAATGTACCATTCAGACGGTATAGGTTTGGCATCTCCTCAGGTTGGAAAATCTATTCGTTTATTTGTGATTGACGGAACACCTATGGAAGAAGATGACCCAACACTTAAAGATTTTAAGAGAGTGTTTATAAATCCACAAATTAAAGAGAGAGTAGAAGAAAATATTCTTTATTCCGAAGGATGTTTAAGCATTCCGCTAATCAGAGAAGAAGTGTTGAGGCCTCCAAAAATTAGAATTGAATATTATGATGAAGATTTTAATTTTCATGATGAATGGTTTGAAGGTGTCGCAGCTCGTATCATTCAGCATGAATACGATCATCTCGAAGGGATTTTATTTACCGATAAAGTAGCTCCGTTAAAAAAGCGGTTATTAAAAAATAAATTACAGGCAATAGTAAAAGGAAAATTTAATGTGGACTATAAATATAGATTAGCTAAATAGAGTAATACGATTTTATTAGATAATTTAACCTTTGGAGCCATAACTCCGAAGGTTTTTTTATGACTGTGTATAGGATACGTATTGATTTTATAAGATTCAAATCCTAAATAAAAACAGCATTAAAGGAAAATTATTTTCGAATTTGTTATTTGGTTATTGAAATTTTATTGTAAAGTCTAACTATATTTGTTGTGTCTTTTAACCATTTATTAATCATTTTATAAAAAATATTGCAATGGAAGTCACATTACAAACCGCTGAACAATTAGGATTATTACCAGAAGAGTTTGAAAAAATTAAAGAAATAATGGGGCGTACGCCCAATTTTACCGAGTTGAGTATTTTTTCGGTAATGTGGTCGGAGCACGCTTCCTATAAAAACTCAATAAAATGGTTAAAGACACTGCCCAGAACCGGCAAGCAGTTACTTGCTGAAGCAGGGCAGGAAAATGCAGGGCTTGTAGATATTGGAGAGGAACTGGCCTGTGCATTTAAAATTGAATCACACAACCATCCGTCAGCAGTAGAACCCTACCAGGGAGCTGCAACAGGAGTAGGAGGTATTAATCGTGATATTTTTACTATGGGCGCAAGACCGGTAGCTCAGTTAAACTCACTTCGTTTTGGCGATATTCATTTAGATCGTACCAAATGGCATTTAAAAGGAGTAGTGAAAGGAATCGGAGATTATGGGAATGCTTTTGGAATACCTGTTTTAGGGGGAGAGGTCTTCTTTGATAAATGTTATAATACGAATCCATTGGTAAATGCCATGTCGGTTGGTATTATGAAAAAAGATGATACCATTTCTGCTATTGCAAAAGGGGTAGGGAACCCGGTTTATATTGTTGGTTCTTCTACAGGTAAAGACGGAATACATGGAGCTACTTTTGCTTCAGCTGACTTAACCGAAAATTCGGCCGATGATTTACCATCGGTTCAGGTAGGTGACCCTTTTATGGAAAAATTACTGCTTGAGGCTACCCTTGAATTAAACAATACAGGTGCAGTAGTAGGAATGCAGGATATGGGAGCTGCAGGGATTATCTGTTCCACTTCTGAAATGTCTGAAAAAGGAGCTCATGGGATGAAAATTAACTTGGATAAAGTTCCTTTACGTCAGCAGGATATGCATCCCTTTGAGATTTTATTATCCGAATCTCAGGAAAGAATGTTGGTTGTTGTTCAGCAAGGAAAAGAAGATGTGGTAGAAGGAATCTTTAAAAAATGGGATTTAAATTGCGCAATTATTGGTGAAGTAATTGCCGAAGACCGGCTTTATTTCTATATGCATGATGAATTAGTTGCCGATGTACCTGCTTCATGGTTAGTATTGGGTGGTGGTGCCCCGGTTTATGAACGTGAATATAAAGAACCTGCTTATTTCAAAGAGTTTCAGAAATTTAAAATTGATAATGTGCCTGAACCAGAAAACTTCAAAGAAGTAGCCCTGGAAATGATTAAAAATCCTAATATTGCTTCTAAGCGTTGGGTTATTGAACAATATGACAGTATGGTGGGTACAGGAAACATGAGTACCAACTTCCCTGCTGATGCAGGTATATACAATATTAAAGGAACCAATCGGGCATTAGCAATGACTGTAGATTGCAACTCTCGTTATGTAAATGCTGATCCTGAAAAGGGAACCGCTATTGCTGTGGCCGAAGCAGCAAGAAATATTGTTTGCTCGGGTGGCGTTCCATTAGCCGTAACCAACTGCTTAAACTTTGGAAATCCTTATAACCCCGAAGTTTATTGGCAATTTGTTCATACTATAAAGGGAATGACACATGCATGTAAAAAATTTAATACTCCCGTAACTGGTGGGAATGTTAGTTTTTATAATCAGATGCAGGTCAAAGGAAAAACGGTTCCGGTTTTTCCTACCCCGACCATTGGAATGATTGGTTTAATAGAAAATAAAAACGACCAGATGAGCATATCGTTTAAGAATAAAGGGGATATGATTTATCTGATTGGTAAATCAAGGGATGATATAAACTCTTCCGAATATCTTTATGGATATCATAAGATAGAGAAATCGCCGGCACCATATTTTGATTTAGAAGAAGAACACCAGGTGCAACAGGCTATTCAGAAATTAATAAAGAAAAATCTTATTTTATCTGCGCACGATGTTTCTGATGGCGGGCTTTTTATCACACTGGTAGAAAGTGCTATGGTTAAAGGATTTGGTTTTGATGTTACAGCCGATGCAGAAGTAAGAAAAGATGCATTTTTGTTTGGAGAATCACAAAGTAGGGTAGTTGTATCAGTTTCTCCTACCAACGAAGATCGTTTTATTGATTTTATGATTGAACAAAAAGTTCAGTTTTCTGCTTTAGGTCATGTTACTAAATCAGAATTTAGGTTAGATGATAACTCTTACGGCTTTGTTTATGATATAAAAAAGATTTACGAAAATGCTATCGAGGAGTTGCTTACCGAAGAAAAATAAACGTGATTAAACCTTATAAAAATCAACATGCCGGGAAAAAAGAGCAGGTAGCTCTTATGTTTAACAATATTGCCCGACGATACGATTTTTTAAATCATTTTTTATCGTTAGGTATTGATAAAATTTGGCGAAGAAAAGCTATAAATTATCTTTCTAACTTAAATCAAAATCCAATACTGCTTGATATTGCATGTGGTACAGGCGATTTGGCTATTGAGGCCTTAAAGTTAAACCCTCAAAAAATTATTGGCATAGACATCTCTGCCGAGATGTTGAAAATTGGGCAACAAAAGATTGAGCAGAAAAACTTTGGCCATATTATCCAGTTACAAAATGGAGATGCTGAAAATATTCCATTTGATAACAATTATTTTGATGGTATTACCGTTGCTTTTGGTGTAAGGAATTTTGAAAACTTGTCCAAAGGGTTATCTGAAATGTGGCGTGTTTTGAAACCAGAGGGGCATCTTGTTGTTTTAGAATTTTCAAAACCTCGAATTTTTCCTGTAAAACAGATTTATCAAATTTATTTTCATGTTATTCTTCCTTTTATTGGTAGAGTCTTTTCTAAAGATAAGTCAGCATATACCTACCTGCCCGAATCGGTCAACCGTTTCCCCGAGCGGGAAAAATTTATCAGCGAATTGAGAAAAGCAGGGTTTACACAATGTGTTTATAATACGCTTACTTTTGGTATTGCTACACTTTATCATGCCTCAAAAAAATGAAAAATAAAAAATGTAATATTTTGCAGCAATTGTTCGTTTACTACATTTATAAATAATTATAATGCGAAAGATTATTTTAATCATATTGTTATTTGTAGTTGGATTCTCTGTATCAGCTCAAAAAGAGATTATTCTTAATTACCAGGAAGTTGATTATAAAAAAATTCATTTTGGCTTTACCGTAGGGTTTAATACCATGGATTTTAAGCTTACTCCTACATTAGATACTTACGGAGCCGATTCGGCCATGTTGGTACCCGAAATTAATAAGTTAGTTCCCGGATTCCATGTAGCTGTTGTTTCCAGTTTAAAGCTAAATGAATATTTTGATTTAAGGTTTTTGCCGGGGATATCCCTTGGACAACGTAATATTTTATTTTATGATGAGAATAATAAGGTTGATTCTGAGATGAAAATTGAATCAACATTTATCGATATACCAATTATTATTAAATACAAAGCAAACCGTATAAATAACACCAGGCCTTATTTAATTGGTGGATTAAATATCCGCCGTGATATGGCAAGAAATAAAGAGTTTAACGAAGATGAAAAAATTTATATTAAGTTAAATCCATTCGATATCTACTACGAAATTGGTTTTGGATTCGATTTTTACCTGGCCTATTTTAAATTATCAACGGAAATTAAATATTCTGTAGGAACATTCAATGTAGTATCATCCCAGGCATCTGAAGATTTTCCCCAATATGCAAATGCTATAGAACAAATGAACTCACGGATGTTTATGGTCTCTTTCCATTTTGAGTAGAAAAGGTTTTGATGGTACAGTGTGATGGTACAGTGGCTATAAACCTTATTTATGAATTAAAATAACCTTCTTCTAAACTCGGAACAAACAATAGCAGTAGCTGTAGAAAGATTTAAGGACTCTGATGATTTATTTGTTTCAGGAAAATAAGGAATAAATAGTTTTTGTTGAATAAAGGGAAACCATTTTTTTGAGATCCCATGTGACTCGCTTCCCATCAATATAAATCCATTTCTGTTTAAGGGTTCATGGTATATATTGTTTCCCTCTAAAAAAGTACCATAAGTTGTAAAGCCTTTGATATCAGAAAATTCTTGCAATAACTTTTCAAAATCAATGTAGTGAACATTAACTCTGAATATTGCTCCCATGGTGGCCTGAACTACTTTTGGATTATACAGATCAACACTTTCCTTTGTGCAAAAAATATTTTTAATACCAAACCAATCAGCAATTCGGATAATAGTTCCAAGATTTCCCGGATCACTTACATTGTCGAGTAAAATGCTTAACTGTTGAGCAATTTCTTTTTTGTTAAATTTTAGTTGAGGAATTTCAACCATTGCTAAAACTTTATTCGGGTTGCTTAAGGCACTAATTTTTTTTAATTCTTCGTTAGTAATTATATCATAATGGATTAATTTTTCATCAATCTTTTTTTGATGTTTTTCTATCCACTCATTAGTAGCAAAAATGGATAAAACCTTAGCATCAGCTTTTAAAAGTTCGTCAACTAATTTTTCACCTTCAGCAAAAAATACTTGATGAGCATCTCGGTATTTCTTTTTTTTAATGGAATTAATGAATTTAATTTTATTTTTGCTAAGCATGAATTTGTTATTATAATTACAAATTTTCTGTAAATATAAAAATTTGCGTTGAAAAAGCTTAAACCATCATACAAACGAAAGAGGATTAATAATGTTTTTGCATTATTAGTCCTGCTTATTCTTTTTTTTGCCTCATGTAGCCCGGTAAAATATGTGTCCGAAGATAAATATTTATTAGACAGGTACAGGGTAAAAGTAGAAAAAGGTACTGCCAAAAAAGAAAAAATAAAAAAAGAGGAGTTAAAATCTTTAGTAAGACAAAAACCTAATAAGAGAATATTGGGGATTAGATTTCATCTGGGTTTATATAATTTATCGCGTAAAAATAAAGAAAAAGGATTAAGCGGTTGGTTAAAACGTATTGGCGAAGAACCTGTTATTTATGATGATTATCTGACGGATAAATCAGCAAATCAAATAAAATCATACCTTAATAATAAAGGGTATTATAATTCAGTAGTTTCTGATACAGCAATATTTAAGCGACAACGTGCACGTGTTTTGTTTCGAGTAAAAGTAAACAAACCTTACAAAATAAGCAGTTTAAGCTACAATATTCAGGATACATTAATTAAACCGCTAATATTTAAAGATACGATTAATTCACTTATAACAAGGGATGAAAATTTCGATCTTGATATTTTGCAGGATGAAAGGGAGCGGATTGAGACCTATTTGAAAAATCAGGGATATTATAATTTTAATAAAGAGTTCATATTCTTTCAGGCAGATAGTTCGGTGAAAAAACAGGAAGTATCGTTAATCCTTAACATTAAGAAATATCAACAATTTGATGAAGACAGAAATGTCGTTACCCTCAATCACAAAAAATATAAAATCAAAAAAGTATATGTCTTTACAAATTATAATCAAAAAGAGGCTCTGGCTCAGAAAGAAGAGTATTTTTCAGATCTGGATACCACATATGTTAATGGAGTTTATTTTATTAGTAAAGGCTCTGATCCCTTAAAAAAGAAGGTTATCTTACATGCAAATTTCATTCAGGAGGGTGATTTATATTCTTTATACAATGTAAATAAAACGTATCAGCATTTAAATTCTTTGCGATTGTTTCGGATAATAAATATTCAATTTAATGAAACAGAAATAGATTCATTGCAAACATCTGCTGATAGTATACCTATAGATTACTTAAATTGTAATATTCAGTTAACAAAACATTTTTTACAATCTTATACAGTTGAATTGGAGGGAACTAATTCTTATGGTAATATCGGGGTTGGTGGAAACTTCTTATATCAGCATAAAAGTTTATTTGGTGGTGCTGAGATTACCGATTTCAGAATTAATGGTTCAATAGAAGCTCTTGATACTTCTGTTGTAGGTATTAGCCGTATTAATAATGCAGTAGAACTGGGCGGTGATATAACCATGCGAATTCCCAAGTTTATGTTGCCTGTTTTTAAGGCGGAAAAATTTAGTAAAAAATATAGTCCCAGAACTCAGATTTCCATTGGGTATAACTTTCAGGATCGGCTTGAATACCGAAGAACCGTTGCAAATCTTTCTTACGGATACAATTGGGATGGAAATAAGTTTCTAAAGCATAATGTCAAATTAGTGGAGTTAAATGCTGTAAAAATACCATATGCTACAGAGGCTTTTAGAAATTTTATTGATTCTACTTATCTGCGAAGTAGCTATGAAAATCATCTGGTATCTGTTAGTAGTTATAGTTTAGTGTTTAATAATCAGGATATCAAGAAGAATAGAGATTTCTATTTCTTTCGAATGAATGCTGAAATTTCCGGGAATATTTTATCGGCTTATAGTGAGTTAACCGATGCCAGACCTGTTAATGGTAGTTATGAAATATTTGGTGTCCCTTTTTCTCAATATTTTAAGATTGATGCTGATTTTAGGTATTATGATATCCGAAATCAATCGAATAGCTTTGCCTACAGATTATTTGCAGGAGTTGGTATTCCCTATGGAAACTCACAATCATTACCTTTTGAAAAAATGTATTTTTCTGGTGGAGCAAATAGTATCAGAGCATGGAATGTCCGTAGCCTTGGCCCCGGTTCTTATTCAGGGAAAATTTATACTCGTTTTCCCAATCAAACAGGTGATATAAAACTGGAAGCAAATGCCGAGTTTCGTTTCAAACTTTTTTGGATACTTGAAGGTGCTTTATTTGTCGATGCCGGTAATATTTGGTATTTACAATCAGATGAATTTGAAGGGGGATTATTTAGAAAAGATGAATTTTATAAGGAATTTGCCGTAGGTTCAGGATTTGGCACCCGAATAAATCTCTCATTTTTTGTTTTTCGGTTAGATTTGGGAGTAAAATTAAGAGATCCCTCATTGAGGGAAGGTAATCGTTGGATTTTAGGTAGCAGAAGTTTAGACTGGCAAAATGACTTTACCATAAATATTGGTATTGGTTATCCTTTTTAAATGATTATTTCAAAAAAACAAACCTTAATTATATCAATTAATTTTTATAAATTTGTAAGAGTTCTAATCATTTAAATCCAAAATATTATGGCATATAATAAAATAGTAGAATTATTAGGAGATAAAGCTGATTATCTTTTAAATCATAAATGTCAAACCGTTGACAAAAGTCAGTTACATCTACCCGGCCCTGATTTTGTTGATAGAGTTGTATATCATTCTAATCGTTCGCCACAAATTATGGCTACTATGCAGAATATCCTTAATCATGGACGTCTATCCAACACGGGGTATATGTCTGTTCTTCCCGTTGATCAAGGAATTGAACATACAGCAGGATCTTCTTTTGCTCCTAATCCCATGTATTTCGATCCCGAAAATATTGTAAAACTTGCTATCGAAGGAGGTTGTAATGCTGTTGCTTCTACTTTTGGTGTATTGGCTTCTGTATCAAGAAAATATGCACATAAAATTCCATTTATTGTAAAAATAAATCATAATGAACTATTAACTTATCCCACCAAATATGATCAAATATTATTTGGTTCGGTTGAGGAAGCATGGAACCTGGGAGCTAAGGCTGTCGGAGCAACAATTTATTTTGGTTCAGAAGAATCAAATCAACAAATTATTGAAATTGCCGAAGCCTTTGAGAGAGCTCATGAGTTAGGTATGGCAACAGTACTCTGGTGTTATTTACGAAACCCCGATTTTAAAAAAGATGGTGTAGATTATCATACTTCTGCCGATATGACCAGTCAGGCCAATCATCTGGGAGTGACTATCCAGGCTGATATTATAAAACAAAAATTACCTACCCTTAATGGCGGTTTTAAAGAAATTGGATTTGCTAAAACACATGATAAAGTATATCAAGAGTTAACCACTGAACATCCAATTGATTTAACCCGATATCAAGTAGTTAACAACTATATGGGACGTTCCGGATTAATTAACTCAGGTGGAGCTTCATCCGGCAAATCTGATTTATCAGAAGCAGTTCAAACAGCTGTAATTAATAAACGTGCCGGAGGTATGGGGCTAATATCCGGACGAAAAGCATTCCAGCGGCCAATGAAAGAAGGAGTTGAATTGTTAAATGCAATTCAGGATGTATACCTTGCTAAGGAAATAGAAATAGCATAAATTTATTTAAGATTGATAGTGATATTATTTAGGACAGAGATTTTTTCTCTGTCTTTTTTTTGTGCTATCTTAAACTATTTTTTGCAAATCGAGTCAATTTTTGTAAAATTGCTAAGCTTTTAAAATTATTCATTAATCAACAAATATTATATGGCAGAATTTGATTTTTCTAAAAGAGATAGCTTCGGTAGTAAATTTGGAGCTATTGCAGCCGCCGCAGGTTCGGCAATTGGTTTGGGTAACATATGGCGTTTTCCATATGTAGTTGGCGAAAATGGAGGAGGTGCATTCCTGTTTATATACCTTGCTTTTATTTTTGCTATCGGAATTCCGGTCATGTTATCCGAGTTTACAATTGGTAGAAGTGCCCAACGGAATCCTTTTGGTGCTTTTCGAAAACTTGCTCCCGGGAAACCTTGGTATCTGGTAGGGTTGATGGGTGTAGGAGCTGCTTTCATGATTCTTGCTTTTTATACTGCGGTTGCCGGGTGGACATTAGAATATATTTACCAATCTATCATTAATGGATTTGCAGGAAAATCTTCTGCTGACCTTGGCCAGATGTTTGATTCATTCCGTGAAAGCTCTTTCAGGCCTATACTCTGGTTTGCTATTTTTATGTTTATGACATCATGGATCGTTCTATCAGGAGTTAAAAACGGAATCGAAAAGTATGCTAAAATATTAATGCCTATTCTATTACTTTTAATTATTATATTATGTATACGATCTGTTACTCTGCCCGGTGCAAAAGACGGGTTGTTGTTTTTATTCAAACCTGATTTTTCGAAAATTACCGGTAATACAATACTCGAGGCACTCGGACAAGCTTTCTTTTCATTAAGTATAGGGATGGGAACATTAATAACCTATGGTTCTTATATCAGTAAAAAAGATAACTTGGCTAATACAGCAGTAAGTGTCTCGCTTACCGATACCTTTATAGCCATTATGGCAGGAGTAGCAATTTTTCCTGCAGTATTTGCCTTTGGTATTGCTCCGGAATCTGGCGAAGGATTAGTTTACCGGACACTTCCTAATATTTTTCAACAAATGCCCGGAGGATATTATTTTTCTCTTCTATTCTTTGTCCTTTTAGGGGTTGCAGCCCTTACCTCCACAATTTCTGTATTAGAAGTAATTGTTGCTTATTTTGCCGAAGAGTTGAATCTAACTCGTAAAAAAGCTACCATTTTAGCCAGTCTTTCAGTATCTGTTCTGGGTTTAATGGCTGTAATGTCTTGGGGAACTTTGGCTGATTTTGAAATATTTGGAATGCACGTATTTGGAATTCTCGACTTTACTTCAGCTAATATTTTATTGCCACTTGGAGGACTATTTATTGTGTTATTTGTTGGATGGTATTTGGGCGCTTCAAGAACTAAAGAGGAGTTATCAAATCAGGGTACTTTAAAAGCTAAATATTTGAGTTTATTTATGTTTTTAGTTAAATTTATTGCTCCAATTGCTATAGCAATGGTATTTTTAAATGGAATTGGAATTTTAAAATTCTGATAAACTTGAATTCATGGCTGGAAGGAGGCTAAAAGAATATTTTTCATTTACTAAAAGAGAGCGCAATGGTGTCATTGTGCTCCTTTTTTTGTTAATTATCTTATTTCTTGTAGAAAATTTTATTGATTTCTCTTCAGAAAAAGAAATCTCTTTAATGAACGAAGAGTATAAAAAACAAATTAATGATTTTGAACAGTCTTTAGAAGAAAAATCTTTTCCATTTGAAAAAGAGAGAAAACGACAATCCTACTTTTCTGATAAAAATGAACAGGAAAGCCGGTGGAAAATTCCTGACTCTCTTTTTTATTTCGATCCGAATACTACAACTAAGAAACACCTGGAAGCACTTGGACTTAATCAAAAACAAATAGCTACATTAATAAATTATAGAAATGCAGGAGGAGGTTTTGTAGTTCCATCAGATTTCCTTAAGATATACGGAATAGAGGAGGAACAGTTCACTATCCTAGAACCTTATATTCTAATTGCTGATACATTAGAACAATCAAAGAAAAAACAACTTAAAATCGTTGCAAAAGAAGATATTGCAGTTATTCTGGAAATTAATTCATCTTCTGCGGATAGTTTAGAATTATTAAAAGGAATAGGACCGGTATATGCTCAAAGAATTATAAAATATCGTGATCTGTTGGGTGGCTATACTTGTAAATCTCAATTATATGAGGTGTATGGATTGGATTCTGCTCTTATTAAAAGCATTTATCCTCAAATAATAATTGATACCAGTTTAATACAAAAATTGAATATTAATAAAGCAGATTTTACAAGCTTGATAAAGCATCCTTATGTAAATAAATATCAGACACAGGCAATTCTTAAATTTCGAGAAATACAAGGGGGATTCCACTCTATAGATGAATTAGTAGAGAACAATCTTTTGCCCGAAGATGTTTTCCTTAAATTTAAACCATACCTGGATAAAGAATAAATATTTTTTCTTGATTTTTGATAGGGTTATTTGTATATTTAGTGATAAATAAAAATAATATTATACAGAGAGACTAAACAATCACAATACTCTATTTTTCAAAAAAATATTTTTTTTAATTTTTTATTCATTTTTTTTTGAAAAGTGTATTTTAAATTAATATTTTTTTTTTTTAATAAAAATTTATTATAAAGATTTTTATATTAGTATAATTAAAATAAGGTGAAAATATC